>ERZ826016.10-NODE-10-length-249140-cov-6.665235_pt1 | contig 249140 bp, 327 predicted proteins | sample MGYA00519872_ERZ826016 | MGnify/ENA primary metagenome ERZ826016 (study PRJEB31778, sample SAMEA3449218) | human gut metagenome | biome: human gut; feature: human-associated habitat; material: faeces | place: United Kingdom | collected 2010/2012 ... | reverse complement strand
ACGAGGATTTCCTCACCGCCATGGAATACGGTATGCCTCCCACGGGCGGCATGGGTATGGGCATCGACCGCTGCGTCATGCTGCTCACCGGCGCGGACACCATCCGGGAGGTCATCCTGTTCCCGACCATGAAGCCGCTTGACAAGTAAAGCACAAGATATAGATTCTTGCATCATAGAGAACACTACAAAATGTGATTTTTCGAAGTATCAATCATTACCTTACTAAAAATTTACTAAAAATGACTTGCAGACAATCGCATACAAGCATAGAGTAATTGAGAGGGGCTGTCCGATTCATTTCGGCAGCTCCTTTCTTTTTTACGCTTATATAAGCCCACAGAAGCCGCAGGATGGCTTTAAATGCTTTCGGCGTGTAAATCATTATCAAGAACAAAACATCGTCAGAAACGCTTTAAAACGGCTTGTGAAGTATCCGTAAAAAATGGGGAGCAGATTTCTCCACTCCCCATCCTAAAACAGTTGCTTTTCCAATTCGCAACTAATTACGATTGCGTTATTGATCGACTTTAGTATATCCACGAGCATCCTCAATAAAAGAATGAGTGCGAATACGCTGTTCATAAGATTCCTGAATAATTCTATGAGCAATATCGACCTCACCATTAGTCAATTCATGTTCCTCAAGATATTTTTCATATTTGTTATATACTTTGAAGATTCGATTGAATTCTTCTCTGGAAACAATTGACTTTTCATCTGCTACTTTCGTGGCAAAATCAATAATTCTATCACGACTGCTTTGGATAAACATTTCCTCAGTCAACTTGTTATTGTCCTTCAACGCTTGTGTAATCTCTAATAATGTTTCTTTCAATTGCTTAATAGATTCATCATATATCTCTGCTCTATTATTAACCCACTGAATCCAATCATCACGCTTTGCGATACTATCTGCTGAATAATGACTATTAACATCATTCAAAAGAACTTGAACATTTTTCAATGTCTGTGCAGCTTCGGTTTTTTCATTTTTCTTACGAGTAAACCATTTTCGAATTTTGAAAAATTCAGGTACTACTTTCCCCTTAAATTCAAGGAACTCTCCAATAGCTTGCATTGCAAAAAAGATAGCTACAAGAACAATTGCGATTTTTAATGGAATGCCCAAATATTCAATGTAATTAATCATAGGTGTTATTCACCCGCTTCCTCAGCGGGAGCATTAACTACTCTACTCATATCACACATACTATCAATCATTTCACTTACAACATCCAGATCAACTTCACATTGAATAGAATCTGCTGTTGATTTAACCATTGCCATAACCCATTCTTTTTTATCTGCGCCATTCTCAAACATAACTTCTGCTCTTTCCATATAACCCATTACTAATGTAATTAACTCAGGCCAACGTTTAGTTTTAATAGATTGACTGACATATTTAATTAATTGATAAATAAGAGTAATGATAGCTGCGATTCCGGGCAAAGCAGTTACAATTAATTGGATAAGTTCCATATTCATTTTATAACCCTCCTTTTATTAAATTGCTGGACTATTTGTATTAGAAACACCAAAATTATTAGCTTTAGCTGTTGCATATTTAATGCCTTCACCGTCTGCACTTGAGTTCTCGACCTCGCTTTTATGAACAATTTTACTTAATACAATACTGCAAGCTGTACCTATAGGAGTAAAAACTACAGTCCAGCATAAAAGAGAACCCATATAACCTGTTCGTATACTTTCAAGGGCAAGATAAAAGCCACCAGCTAAACCAGCAGCCAAAAACAAAATAATATAAATTGCCAAACGATTTGTAAATCCAAGAGATGCAAGATGATTAATAATCATATTAAAAAATTTGGATATAGGATTTTGCTCTTTCTTTCCCTTCTTTCTTTTCTGGTTATATGCCATGTGAGTCACCTTCTATTTTGATTAAGCCTTACCCATCATTTGTGCAAATCGGAAAAGCACTGTCACAAGCTGTTCTCGTGTGAGAAAATCTTGCCACATACAATTAGGCTCTCCATTAATAGTGGTTCCATTACCTTCAATTAATCCACTATTAATAGCCCAATTTCGTGCATCTTGGCTGTATGAACCAGCATCATTATCTTGAAGAGTTTTGCGATACTCTGCCAACGTTTCTGCGAATTTATTTACATCTGCCATAAAATCATCCTCACTTTCTATATCAGAAGTTAAAATCTTTTCAATGTATGCAAGAGAAACCCAACCGACTCCTGTATATCCCCATCCATTTTGTTCTTTAGAAATATTCACAACAGTTCCATTTTCATATGTCATAATTACGGAGCCATTAATAGGAGATGTTCTACAGTTAAGACCGCTATCCGCAACAACTTTACCCTGATAGCTTACATCAGTTTCCATAGAAATATTTCCACCACTTGTCAAACGATTGTTTACTTCATTTACGATATTAGAGTGTAAATTATAGAGATAGTTTCCGGGACAAGCCTTAGCCGCAAACCATCTATGTACAGTTAAAATCATTTCATTTGCCTTTGGCACATATGCCAGAGTGGTATCTTTATCACCAAACCAAATTACTTTATTTTTACCATTTCTTTTGCAAATATCTGTAACTAAATTTAATAACCCAGCATATGCCGCATCCGTTACTGCATAAGGATCGGAAGTATCACTGGCTACTTCAATCGTTACGGCTCGATTGTCATTTGCTGCCGAAGATGTACACCACGAGCGATCTTTTTCTTCAACATACATTCCTATACGCCCATCATAACCAACTCCATAGTTAGAAGAAGCCTTTTTAGATGTAGGGGCAAAAATTGCGCCCAAAGTTTCAACACTACATTGACCGACAACACAGTGAATCGAAATTCTGTCAATAACGTTATTTCGTGGGCTTGATTTATTTGGGGATATTTTCGTATATACTACAAGTGAACTGTTACTCATACCAGAATTACCTCCTTCTTGAATTAAGCCAGCAAATTTATTGTAATAATTTTCGCCATAAGAAGCTCGTTTATTTTGTGCTGATGTGCTTTGGTCTGCTGGTCGTTCAAATTGTAGCAATACACAATTAGAAGCCTGTAACACAGAGGTCGCAGACTTCAAAGTAGATAAAACGTTCTTATAACCAGAACTTAACTCTTGAAAAAGAAATTCCAATTGCATCGTAAGATCGCCAATAGATTTTCCTGTAGATTTTGCGTAATTATAAAGTGCTTGTTTTCTGCTCCAAAAAGTCCACTGTGCAAGCCCATAACCAGCACTATCATGAACAAAATTTCCGTAACTTCCAGTATCAACAGCAGACGTATATTCATCATCTGTCATATTTAGCTTATTATTGTATGTATTCTGAAGATTTGTTGGAGAAAGGCCAGATTCCGCAAACAAATTTCCCATAAGTCCAGCCGCTCCAAAATCATTTAAACCTTGCGATTTTAAGAATTCCCAAATTGTTTTGTCGTTTGCCATTTTATACCTCCCGATAAAAACAAAGGTTATTCGAATTCATCTTCATCGTCACCTCTACCATCGCCCTCACAAAATTTCGCAATAGTATCCTCGTCAACGACATCTCCTTCTTCATCGTAGATAAAGCCGGTTTCCTCATCATAATTAAGCTGACCGACATAGGGCAGGTCATCATCAATTTTTTTGTTGTAGTAGCGCAGATTCAGCTCTGGCTTATTTTTTTTCTCATCCATAAGAGAACCTCCTTATAAATCCATCATTTTATCTACAAAAACAAATAGTGGGAACCGACTTTAGGCCGAACTCCCACTTTTCCCATATTATCTTTCACACAAGTTTGTAATGTGGCTTCTCTTCTTCGAACATCCAATACCGGAGATAGTCATCCAATACAATTGCCACAGCAGATAGCACTACCCATGCAAGTGAGAAAGGCAGACATATCTGCCCCATCACGTTGAATGGTATATTGGAATAGTCCCACACATTAAGTCCGAGCCATACATTAACAACAAGCCCGGTAATGAATTCACATACCGTTACAATAACCGCACCTATCATCGATTGCCAAACGATACCGAGTTTCCACGAAAATAGTTCGTTAATAAGACCAATCGCTACAAAACACACACCACCAAGTATGAACATTGAAATATGTGTGTGGCCTCTCCACAACAGTTCAATCAGTATGTAAATAAGACCGCCAATGACTGCAAGAATTGCGGATTTCAATACATGGCGATATGTCATAAACTATTACGCCTCAGAAGCGGCCTGTGCCATATTCGTAAGAATGGCCTGCATCTGCTGCTGAGCAACAGCCATCTTCTCGTTCATCTCAGTAAAATAGGGTTCAGGGAGAGTCATGCCATACTCCACAGCGGAAATTGATTCTGCATTATCAAGGCTCTGTACATACTGTTTAAGCTCATTGTGGTATGTGGTCTGTGTAGTGATAAGAGTCTGGGTTGCGATATAGATTTGAACAATCTCGCTGGCTGAATAGACACGGCAGATACCTCCATCAGACTGATAGGGGAACTCACTGCCTCCCAGTTCCACAACTCGGAATAGGTTGTTAATATTGCTTTGATCTTCGATGCTTAAATTAAAATGAACAGTCTCTTCACCTAATTTAATATCTACACCATTTATAATAACAGCATTACAAGCAGTAGAAATTTCAGATAATTTTGCAGACATTACAATAGACAATGCACTATCTTCTCCTACAATCTCAATAACATCAGTAATCGTAATCCAATTTTTTGCAACTGCATTTAAAAGGCCAGCACTATCAATTAAATGTTCTTCATACATATTTTTAAGTTTCTCTTTCATTTTTACACCTCCAACGCAGCAAGGATCAATTCATCAACAAGATTACTCTGTTTATATGCTACAGTGCCACCATCAATCTTAGAAACTACAACAGTATCAACACCTTCAATATCGTTGTGTCCGATAAGGTTATATGGTTCACTATTAAAAGCAATCCCAATAGCGTCAATTTCTGTAGCAGAAGCAAAGTTTCCACTTGTGCCAATTTTAATGTAATTTACTGAATCTGTCACACCAAGTTCTGTTCCATCAACTTTAATAATTCGGTACATTTTATGCAACCTCCTTTGCATCAATCAAATTTGCAATATAACGAAGCACATCAATTTCTGCGTTGTAGAAGTCATAGTTCCACAACCAATGATCATCGTACTCTTCTCGCTTATATTTCAAACAAGTCGAATCATTCCAAACCTTATCCCATTTTGTATTGTAAGATTCAATACTTTGTTTGGATCGGTTAAGAGCATCAAAAATGCTATCAATGAGTTTCCTGCGCAACTCGGCAAAACCGTCATCGTTCTGCGTAAAGAAATCATAAGCGTCTTGGCTTGTAACGCCGCAAATCATTCCCTTGTCACAATAAATTACTCCGTCTTTCGCAAAACAACTTGTTCCAAACGGAAGGTTCAAATCTCCACAAAGAGTCTTTTTCTTAATTCTCTTTGTTACAACATACTGATTGAAATATTTCATGAAATTAACTCTCCTTACATAGATAAGATTTAAAAACAGATCAGTTATTCGATTCAACAGGCAGATAAAAATTCTCACGCAGTTCTCGTAATATAGCAAAAGCCTCCGCACTTTTACTTCTTTGTTGCATACGCCATTCCCAACGATCACAAAGCGGCACGAAGCCGTTCATATACCGCTCATATCGTGTACGATCTAATTCCGCAAGAACAGCCTTATACTCTCTTATGCTGGTGAAATAAATCCATCCAACCTCATAATCCCATTTAGCATCCAATGTGCATTTGAATTTATTATTTCTTTCTGCCAGTTCCTTTTGGAACAACTTAACGAAATAAATATCCATAGCATGAAGTGTCTGATAACTGTCACACCGTTGCGCATGAGAACGCCAAGACTGATAAGATATAAAAGCATCTTCTGCTGAGAATTTTCCTTCATCAACCCATAACCTGAATATCTGTAATTTGCGCCGAATAGCCTTAATACTGTTGCGACTAAGTTTCATCACAACCTTACCTGATGGCTCTAATCGAATACGCATTTTAAGAAAACGAAAACTATGATTGGCAAACGGCGTAATGATGTTCTTCTTTTCATTCAATTCCAATCCAAGGGATTTCGCATACTCAATAAGATAGTCACGAATTTTCTCCAATTGTTTTAAAGAATTACTGATCACATAACCGTCATCCATATATCTGGCATAACCTTTAATACGGCAAACGTCTTTTATGTAATGGTCAATCGGACTTGCGTAATCTAACGCAATATTCTGAGATACCTGACTGCCCAATCCAACGCCATGTGGATTGTCTACATTTTGTTCAACGCCTCCAAGCGTAACAAAATCATCAATCAACTGACAGCCTATTTCCTGCAATTTCTTGTCATGAATATGCTTACATAATCGCTCTTTAGCTCCCTCATGAGGAATGGATGCAAAATAACCGTGAAAGTCAAATTGATATATTCCACCTTCAAGACCATATTTATGGTAATGATGGATCAAATGTTGTTTAAGCCGCTCCAAAGTCAAGTCCATACCTTTTCCCGGTAAACTTGCACTATTGTCATAAATGAAACTTCTGGAATAAGCCTCTGTCATCAATGCGTCACAATAACATTTCTGTATTGTTCGATCATGAATGTCCAAGGCATTAATATCTCGTTCTTTACCATGTTCTATGGTTTTAAAATGTTTAAAGCCCTGAAACCGATATTCGTCATTTAAGATGCGTTCCTGCAAAGTATCAGCCTGAGTCAAGAGCATCGTTTCAAAATTGATTGTAGAGGTTTTCCATCTTACGCCAGTACAACAAGACTTGGATGCGTCTACCATATTTTCATAGGTAAACACATCCTCAAAAGTCTTGCCGCAGATTTCCTCTGCTTTCTGTTTTCTTTTCTTCTGTCTGTTTTCGTACCTTTTCTGCTTTCTTTCTTCGCTCGTCATAATAAATAAAAGGTTCCTTTCTGTATAACTTTATCATCCACTGGTCAAACAGGCATACGCATCAATCCTGTTTGGTGGTCAGCTTCCGATCCTGATTTCCTAAGTTACTTAACGGCACATCTATGAAATCTGACTAAATCAGAAAAGTCATCAGACCATGCAAGCAGCGTCCAGATGCCCGTATCAGATAAAGCAGCACCATACCTTTCAACTGATACTGCAAGGTATTTAAGGTATGCCAAACGGCAGGAACCAAGGATTACATCCTCCTTCTGATTAACGGATATTGTTTTCGCTTTCGCTACTAAGTCCAATCCAAGTTTGTGTACTATAATCATTTTTTGATGCACCACAAACAGTATCAAGAATCCGGGGCGAACCCATTCGAATTGTTGGCATTGTTGTTGTTCGCACTCCCCGAAGTGTTGACATTGCAGAAGTTGTTCGAGTTGTCCGCATTGACAGAGCGCAACCACCAGTTCGCAGGGTCTTTATCAGGATGTAACCTATAAAAACAGAGATCAATCCTCCGATTCTACCAAATCAAATGTTTCTTCAGGCAAAACAATTTCATTTTCTACGGCATCAGCAATTTCTTCTTTTGCATCTTTTACCTTGCCGTTTCTCTGATAGGATTTATATCTTTTTCTGTCTGAATCTACCACACCTTTTAATAGTGCGGCTTCATAGTTCAAAAGTCTTGCCCATTCCTTAAAGACATTCGATGCAGATTTCTTATCGCCAAGAAAATTGTTGCCCTCTAATACCAGAGAAAATGTAATCGTTAGCAAACTACTCAGAGCAAATATTGAGGACTTTGCTTTTGAAAAGTAAATCTCTCGAAGCCGAAATTCGTCATTACTCATACCCTTATGGATATAAATTGAATTTGCTCTTAATACATTCTCATGAATCTCCATTGATAAGCGTACAATATCATTGGTTAGATTAAACCTGTACGATTTCGGAAATTTCTTGGTCTGCTTTAATGTGTAGACGGCAAGCTGCTGTGCTACACGCAGAAACTCAACTTTTGATTCACTTCGTTTAGAAGCATAAACCGACATTTACAGACCTCCTAATATGATAGAATATTTGCTCCGAAGAACATTATAATTAGAAAATATTCTCATTCCGACATAAAGATAGCAGATAACAATCTAAATGTCAAGAACATTTTTGATAATTATCTCATAAGTTGTGAGAAATTTCATCCTCGCACCCCATTCTCGGCTTTCGCCTTGAATGGAGATGCTGAGGATGAACAGAGTAGCTTACACGCAGAAGGCCGGGGCGAACCCACGCGAATAGGTGGCATAGTAGTAGGACGCACTCCCCGAAGGGTAGACACAGCAGAAGAAGTTCGAGTAGTCCGCATAGACAGAGCGCAACCACCAGCGCGCAGTTGAGCCAGTAGAACTATGTCTATATTTTACTTTGGAGTTGCCATTCTTATAATACTGGTACTGTGCCTGATAATTTTGTTCAGCACTGTTTGCATAAGACCTTGTTCCAAACACTTCATATTCCGCAAGTAAGAAAATAGTATCCGTAGTTGAAGTTACATAAGATGCAGTATTAGAACCGCCTCCTGTATTATCAGAATATTTCGTGACCGTCTTTAAAACATTCCGCAAATCAGATGGCATCGCATTCATAAATGCGGGGCAAACAACAGTCCGCATTCGACTGCTATTCCAGCCTCCACTATTACTCCAAGAATTATTCATATTAAACCAAGTGCCAGATGACTTATCAGAATTATATCCACTATCGACAAAGCAAATATCAGTACTGCCAGAAAGAGCAGTCTTGCCGAATTGGAAGTGGATACGTTTTGTACCTTCTCTTGAACTGTTGTGGTCAAAACCAAGAATAAAACAGTAATAGGTTCCGCTTAATGACAATGAACCAACTGTTCCGCTCAAACTAACTGCCTTGCGATCACCAACCGAAAAATAGCTGGATGCAAGACCAGCATCCGAAATACGACCAATATCCTCCCAGCTAATATCATTCAATGCCGTACCAACAGCAGGGAGGAATTCACAACTAACAGCGCAAGTCTTATTGGAAGGAGCAGTATGGTTTGTACCAGCCGCCACCTTAACAGTAATTGTTGCTGTACCAGTCTTGTCGTTCACGCTTCTGACAGTAACCGTAGTGCCACTCAAACTTACAGTTGCAACACTTGTGTCACTGGATTCAACAGTGATCTTACCATCACCAGCACGAGTAACGATAAATGTCGCACTCTTTGTAGTGCTATTCAGCGTAATACTGGATTTGCTCAAACTCAGAGAGCCAGCCGCTTTACCGATTGTCCAGTTGACACTCTTAGCGGCGGTAGTCCCATCAGACCACATATAATCATCCTTTGGAGTAAAGGATGCAGAATATGTGCCAGCATTGGTCTGAGCGGTAACGCTCAAAGTCATTTTAGAACTGTCATAGTTACTCCAAGAAGGAGTTTGCGCAGAACCAGTGTAAGTCAAAGAACCACTCTGACTTGGAACATTCGCAATCGTCAAACGATTAGGAACTCCACTTATTACATTACTTGCGTTTGTATTTACTGCGCTACCATAAGCGTCTGTACCGTAAGGGAACACGGCAAAATAATAAGTTGCGCCGTTTTCCAAACCAGAAATTGTCAAGCCAGTAGACTTATACGCATTCTTAGTTGTAGAATTCAGCACCAGAGTACCATCACTCTCACTGGTAGGCTTGCTGCCTTTCTTGTAGATAACCTTAGAACCGCCCCAAGCAACAGTAGTAATGCCGTCTTGAGTTGTGTTATCAGGATCAGTCCATTTCAGCGTAACTTTACCATTACCAGCAGCCGCCACGCTCATGCCAGAAACATTTGCAGGAGCAACAGCAACAGGAGTGATTTCAATCAGATTTTCCTCCAAATCTGTGTAAACATTCTGCGTAGTATAAGTAAAGAACTTATAGTAATAAGTAACGCCATCTGTCAGCCCACTATCGCAGAAATAAGTGTTCTGATAAGCGTTTCGTGTCTTACTGTCAACAACGACAGTACCATCTCTGCGGCTAACAGGTGCAGAGCCAGCCTTACGAACTAAAATCGTTCCAGAAAAAGCAGCCAAAGTAGAATCGGAAACAACAATATCTTCAGGATCAGTCCATTTGAAATAAGCCTTACCATGAGAAACAACAGTACTGACATTGCTTACTGCGCCCAAAGCAAGACCGCTGCTTCCACTACCGCCGCCAGTAGGGAAATTAGAAACAATAGGCATCTTTTAATCCTCCTTTAACCTAATAGAATTACGACAACTGGAATATCAACTTCTGGTAACTCTCCATCTGCCGAAATGATCAATACTCCATTACTCTGTCCAGTGATGGATAAGAGTGCGTTTCGTGCCGCATCTCTTTGAATGATGGTTGCATCATGGGAAACATCAATGATTCCGTTTTGAGTTGCACCAAGTCCTTCAATTGCCAATTCTTGTGTAAATGGACTATCAACGCCAGTCCATGCGGAGGCTAAAAGAGTGCCTGTTTTAGAAAGACTGTTATCGGCTTTCGTATTTAAGGCATCTTCCATTTTTGTCATATTGCTATTTTCGTTTCCGCATAATTCTTGTCTCAAATCTATAAATTTTGGATCATCAGTAGGTTCGGTCACATAAAACCCATATTTTTCAGTTTGACTCAAAACGAAACACCATCCTTTCTCAACCAAGAAGTATCACAACAACAGGAATGTCGATTTGCGGTACATCACCATCACAAGAGAAAGTTAATGTTCCATCTGTTTGTGCAGACACATGAAGTTGTGCGGCAACAACAGCTTCATATACTGCGACTGAATAATTCTGAGGCAAAGATGCAATTCCGTTTTGATCTGCTTTTAGACCTTCGACTGAAATTGTTTGTTGCCCGTTATTCCACGCACTTGCGCTCAAGGTCGCATTAACATCATCACTTGCATCGCATTTGTTATTTAAAGCGTTATAAATCGCTTCATCATCAAAAGGCAATTGAGTATAAGTTTTTGTTCCATCTCCTGTCTTTGTTCTTTTTTCACCGCTTGCAGTATCAACGATGATCATCTCGCCGTTCAACAAAACAGGATTGTTCGCTGTCCAATTTGCACTTGTATCCCGTTTGAATTTCACACGGGCATCAAATTCTTTAGCAGCCATCATAACCTCCTTACAACACAAAGCCCACCTCGTCAAAAGACGAGATGGGTGTGTTTATTGTATTTCATTCTTGAGATTAAATCACTTCAGACGAAGAGCCACAATTGAAAATAATATAGTCACCATCAGTCTGAGCCAGATCATTTACATTGCCTGTCTTTGCAATAGCGGCAAGATCGGAATCATTTGCCTTAGTAACAATCTGTTCCTCTAAGGTTGCAATCTTTTCTTCGGCAGTTGTAATCTTACCTTCAGCAGTTGTGATCTTGCCCTCTGCGGTAGTCACACGCTCTGCCAAAGCAGTCAGATTGGCGGCAGTGGCATAATCACCAATATTCAAGGCCGCAATAGCTGCCTGAACATAAGCAACAACAGTAGCACTCTCGCCAGAATCCGTATCACCGATACCGTCTAAAATATTCTGTAATGCAAGAATTGCAGAATTCATAGAAGCGGCATCCTGACCGTAAGTAGAAATCCAATCAGAAACTTCCTTCAAAGTGTCAAAGGACTCAGGCGCACCAGCAACAACTTTTGCGATTTCGTCAGAAACAGTTTTCTTCACGGAACCCTCAACGGTTGCCTCGCCATTAAGAGTAGCAATAGCTGCGGTGTTAGCAGCAATACCGGCCTTAACCTCAGCATCATCATAAGTTGCGGCAGTTTGAGCATCGGAAATCATCTGCACAACAGTCTTATTCTCAGGAACAGTGCCAACCTTTGCCTCCAAAGCATCCACATCAGATTGAGCGGCAGTACCAGCAGCTTTTGCGTCAGCAATTGCATCAGAAAGGCCAGTCACATCGGCAATCTCATGAGTATGCGCTTTAGCGGCGTAAGTTTCATCCAGATTCAAAGCACTAATAGCATTTGCAATCTGAGTAGCAACAGCAGTATTGCCAACCAGTGCCTCAACAGCGGTCACACGACCAGCAAGAGTTGTGTCATCATACTTAGGAATTACGATCTCACTCACGTCAGCAAAAGCAGTATCAGCTTCGCCCTTAGCCTTAGATTGGAGTTTGTAATTATAATCATTAACCTTTAAAATACGATATTGTGTATCGGTATCAACAGAAATACCCAAGGTTTCATCCACATAGGTTGCGATATAATCACCAATACCAGTGATTTCATCGGCGGCATAAGTAGGTTTAGTCTCTGACTTTGCCCAATCATACACATCGGCAGCAATGCCGCTTGTAAAGTTCAATGTATTAAATGGGGTAGTGCCATCGCCTACCTTAAAAAGAATAGCGGGTTCCTGAGCCACAGCACCCGCAGCGGCAGGAACAACTACAACACACAACTCACCAGCAAGGGGAGTAGGGTTGTTTGTAGTCCAATTCGCATAAGTATCATACTTCAACTGAATACGAGTCTTTAAAGTTTTTGTAGCCATAAACATATCCCTCTTTTCCTAATTTTAATAAATTACCACCGACAAAATATGTCGGTGGTTTTCAAATAGATTAAATTATTCTGCGGAGTTACCGCCATCAAGAACAATAGAATCTCCTTCAGTTTGAACAAGTTTATTTACATTCACGGAATTCACGGACATGGTTCCATCATCCGCAACTGCAATTCCGTTTTCAGCATCCGTACCCTTGACAACGCCCAATGCGGCGGCGGTTGCCATAGGAATATTAACGCTTTTATCTTCTGCACTGACTTCAACCGCAACGCCATTGACCTTTACGATTTCAATAACATTGGCTTGAGAAGATTCAATTTTGGTCTTTAACGCATCAGTAAGGTTATTCTCTGACAAGCCCTTTAAAGTAGCCGCACGAGTTGTAATCCAAGATTCAAGACCATCAACATTTCCAGCGGCAATCGTACCACTAACCTCAACTGTGCCGTCTTCACTCAGAACCAGCTTTTCCAGTTTCTCGCCTTCTGCATCGGTAATCATACGATAACCAGCTTGGACAGAAACTTTCTGCTCCAATGCGGCTGGAAGCCCGGTGATCTTATCCATTGCAATCTCTTTAACAGAGAGCTTTCTTGTATAATCAACTGTAAATTCTGCTTCATCGACAGAATTAATTACATTTTTCTCCGCTCCAACTGTTTCAAGAGCAGCAACTTTTTCCTCAAGAGTAGTAACACGTTCAGCTAATGCAGTTAACTCACTTGCTTTTGCGTAATCGCCAATTTTAAGACCATTGATTGCTTCCTGAATATAATCGACAACATTAGTAGAAACGGCTTCCTCTGGCAATGCCCCAACAAGAGTTTCTAATGCGTCAATTTCACCCTGTAATGCTGTCTTATCGGCAGTTTTCAGATAATCTGATTCAATGGCAGAAATCCTTGTCACCAAGGAAGCAGCACCAGTTGTATCCGACAAAATCCAGTCTGCAATTTCCTTCAGCGTATCAAAATCTGCGCTTGTTCCTTCACCAACAACAGCCGCAACCGCTTCAGAAATCGCCTCAGCTTTTGCCGTGGAAATTTCACTCTGTAATGCAGTTTTGTCTGCCGTCTTTAAATAGTCGTTCTCAATAGCGGTAACACGACCAGATAAAGCAGTGTCATCATAAGTTGCCGCCTCTTGAGCTTCCGTAATCATTTGAACAACTGTCTTGTTTTCCTCAACAGTTCCGATTTTTGCGTTGATAGCATCCACATCAGTACGCAAGCCTTCAATCAAAGTCTGTAATCCCTCAACAGTTGTGGAACTCAACTCGACCCAAGTTAATGTACCATTGCGATAAACAGGCTGATAACTTTTTGCCTCTTCAAGAGAACCATCAATTCCATAAAGAGAAATTACACCATCATCGCTGACAGAAATAGTTTTCCCATCACCAGCAGGAATAACACCAACAGGCTGAAGAGCCATATTCTGATCAATATAATAGATACTTGTTCCAGTTGTCTCAACAACTGCAAGAATCTGTCCGGGATAGGCAACGGCATTTGTACTTGCATAAGCCTCTGCTTCTGCATAGCTTGCATGAACTGCGTAACGCTCCAAAGGCAGGGAAGCGGCACGTTTAAAGCTAACGCCAGCAGACCATGTTGCGCCGCTGTTTAATTTTGTGAAAAATTCGCTTACAGTCATCTTTCCATACCCCCTTTACTATTACCAAGTCAAAGTAAGTGCCTTGGTGTCATAATCGGCATCAAGTGCAACATACCAGATTTCATACTCGATAGAGGCAGTACCGAAAGCCAAAGTAACATTTGCCGCCTTACCAATAGTAAGAGGAAGTTTATTGCTATCAGAGATACCTGAAAGCTCTGCACCGTATCCAGAAGGAATAGCAACAAAGAATTGCCGCCAAGAGCCAGAAGCAGTAGCGGCAGTTGGCTTCGTGCGATTGTATGCGGTTACATCCTTAACAACAATCAAGGATTTAATTTCTGCTTCTGTAATGTTGGCAGGATCAGCAACCAATGCACCATCATATTTAAATCCATAATACATTGGCACATACCATCTGAACAATTCCTTCGTAACCTCTGCGGTAGTGCCAGCGGCAATTGCTTTAGCAGGATACATCTTCTTCAGATTAGAAACAGGAATATAACCACCATCATAGGTCGCAGAACCCTTAACAGACATAGTTGCACGATCTGTTTTTACGCCAGAATCGACAGTAAACACATTACCGCCGACTTCTTTAGGCTCAATTGCGTTTGTTCCATCTGTCAAAGCATAACCAGTTACATCAGCACCAGTAGTTCCGTCATTTGTGGTAGCGGTTGCTGTTTGACCTTCCTCGCCAGTCTCAGTAGTATAGCCGTACTCATAACTACCATCTTCATATGTAACAGTCACATCCTGAGATGCAGAGCTGCCAACCTCAACATATTTCACGCTTCCGCTCACAGAAACCGTAGGTTTCACCACATTAAAATCCTTGTCCTCAGAAACATGAATTTCATTCCATGCCTCAATAATGTTCATTCCAGTCACAGGAATGGTAGCTTGACCATTTTGCAGTGTAACATTTCCAACAGGAACCGTAGTAAGTAAATCCTGATCGAAATATACATTCGTTGCATTATAGTTCCCATCCATAGCTGCCCATGCATTGCCATTGTATACATAAGCAGTATAAGAGTATTTTGTTCCAGCAATTAAAGTTTTGACAATAAAAATATCATCTTTGTTTGCCGTAACACTCAAACCAGTAAGAACACGCTCAATCACAGCATCATCGGTTTCGCCATCTTGCTTGATCCCCTCATAATGAGTTGCAGCCATGCCACCATCAACAGGAAGATTTTCATAAGTATCCGTTCCGTTACCGTATTTGACAAGGCCAGTATCTAAATCTAAGCAAGGCTCACCTTCGGCTGGGATAACATCTTTATTCAGCAACCAATTAGCTGTTGTATCACGTCTTACTTGAATGCGTGTTTTAAAGAGTTTTTCAGCCATAAGTCAAATACCCCCTTTAAATTTAATTGCTTGTATCGGCGGTAGGTTCCACAGAATTCCCGCCATCTAAAATAAAAATAACATCGTCATTTTCAATTAACTTGCTGACGTTCAATGAAGCCACTTTCATAGTACCATTGTTTTCATCAGCCACAATAGCGTCCTCTCCATCACTGGATTGGACAAGACCAGCTTGTGTTGGACTGACAAGCGGCAACTCGACAATTCCTTCACTATTGGCTTGCAGAACAGTACCATTCACTGAAATACTTAAACCACTTGCCAATTTTTCGCTGATCTCTGTAAACTTTTCTGCCACTTTTTCAAAATTGTCATTGAATTTACGAGCAACTTCGGAACCAGAGTCAGAATCGTTCTGTGTAGTTCCTGCTCTTAATTTCTCATAAACAAAATCAGCCAATTATTCCACCGCCTTTCATCCTAAGCATACAAATAACTGTCAGCTAATAATGTAGCGGTTTGGTAAAGAAATCCCCGATAATTTTCAGGCTGCCCAACTGGTGCAAAGCAATCTCCGGCAATAATTTCAATATCACCACTTCCAGTTGGATCATACAAAGGGCTATCACTTGGATAGAAAACGCCAGAATAAAAACCACCAACTACACCAGACATATGTGATCACCGCCTTAATAGATAAAGCAGAGAACACATTCGTCAAGATCGCTCTCGAAACGCAAATCAGTAATTTCGGGAGTTGTACGACTGGCAATTGCAATACTCGTAAAATTGCCATTGCCATCGGTGGTGTAAGTAAAACCATTCATAGTGAATCGTTTATAAGCGTCAGTCTTAATTGTGATATGGAATAACTTATCTGCTAAAGAAGTAGGTTCAACTCTACGAATTTCAGCAATACACTTATCCACAACATTTTCATTCGCCTGAATTCCTGTAATTAAGCCGCCTTGTTTTCTTACCATCTAATCACCACCTTCTTATTAAAGTTCTGCAATGCTTACGCAATTGTTATAAAATCAAGTTCTTGAATTGTCATATTGTCAAACTCGGATACTGTAAAATCATCCATCTCGCTAACAAAACGATAACGCTTTATGCTTGTGCTTGCCTCACATGATAAAACCATCGTGCTTTCGGATAGATAGATAATGCCAATCAAAACTTCTGCCATTTTCGCAAATACATGAAGAATATTTTCGCTCGAAGTGAATTTCTCTAAATGCAAAATAGAATCAATAGATGCAGATAAATAGGTCATGACCTCTAAATCATGCAAGATTTTTTCCAACAAATAATCATCAATTAGGTCAACAGATAAATACATTTCTGTTTGACCAGATACAGATGCCAAATAGAACAATCCAATAGGATCGGTATATAGCACCATATCTAAACCATTCAGTTCTGCGACTTTACTACTTGCAAATTCTGATTCTGCAAATAGGTACATTTTGCTATCGAACTTTTCAAATCCTTCTTTCAAGAACTCAAGCTGATCTGCAACTAACATCATATCGAAATCCACTGTGCCGAATGAATGAGCGATATAATAATCCAGTGGGTCTACGGAAATTTCCAGAACGGATTCACTGCTGATTAAATCTTTCATGATTGCATCAATTGTATCAGCAAATAAAACCATTTCCGCACTGCCACCAGTTGTTACTTGGCTTGAAAAATCAGCCATCGCACTCAGATACATTTCACTGTTCATATACTCATGTACTCGTTCTTCCAAATAAAGAATTCTTGCATCCAATTCCATACTTGCTTCGCCAGTAATAGTTTTCAGCAATTCTAATTCAGACAATGAACAGAGCAAATAGAGATAGTTATAAAGCGTGAATGTATCCCTCTGTACTAATTGCGAAATAATAACATTAATTTCGGTGAGTCGTTTCTTTAAATAAACATCAAAAGTTTGCAACTTTCTCACCTACTTTCTATTTTGATTTTGTATTAAGCCTTGTTTGCCAAAGTCAGTTTCAGGCCACCGCTCTTGACAGTAACAATTGTTGCAGCTTCAACGCTACGAGATTGTGTCAAAGCCTCAAACATAAGCAAGTTGCCATCGACAATATCATCGTACAAAACGAAATGAGTCATGGTTCCCCAACTTGCAGAACTTTCAGGGAAAGAAACATCAGAATTGTTTGAGATCACACCATTAACAGGTTCGCCCAAAGTAGTCAACTCGACACGAGAATAACCAGCGGAATCCAAAGGCTCGGTAACGCCAGTGCCGTTAACACTCGGAGCAGTAGAACTCAAACCAAGATAAACTTTCTCAGGCAATGTAGGACTCAGTTTTGTTTTGAAAACATTGCCCATGATACAGTTTAAAAAGTATGTAGAAGTCATACGCTTTCATCCTCCAATCTTTAATTCTTGCATTTGTTGTTATTTCAAAAAACTCTCATTGATATTATGGAAAATATTGAAAATGCCCTGATTAGGAATTTCAACTTCGCCATCAATATCTTTGATCGTGATTTGGTAAATGTATTTGCCATACAGCCCCAAAGTGTCATTTGGCAACAAATCTACTGTCGCAATATTCTTTGCACCAGTAGCGTCATCACCGATCAAAAATGACAATGACTTTGAAACCAATGGTTCATCGTTATATTTGTCAGAATAGTCCACAAGCGCAAAATTGCCTGTGCATCCCTCTGCATTGAAAGGAACATTCTGTTCCGTAAATAACCGCCAACGAAGCGTGTTTGATTGTCCTGCAACAAACATGACTTCTGGCAGAGAATAAACATCATGCCGCATAACAATCACCCTCCAAAGTTTACAGGGAACTCGCATTTGAAATCCAAAAGACAATTGCCTTTAACAAGCAATTTATTCAATCCCTTTTTCAACGGCAACCATGAGAAATTGCAATACTGATACATATTTACATATGTCGGATCAGAAGAAACAATTTTCCCAAGTTCGTTATCCACTGAAATTGTCAAGAAATAATCCTTTGGTAAATTTTCAAAGCGCAGCTCCGCATTATTGCACGTTTGATTAATAATCGAAATTGTGTTACTGCCATTTAATGTAATATCCAGCTTAGGATAATACAGCTTATTGATTGTAGATCGACTGACTAACCTGATTTCTGTTTCGTTCACACAAGAGTAGCTGAACTTTTGTGGAAAGGTATATCCATAAGGAGAATCACATACCACTTTGGCAGTGAAAGCCCACGGCAACCAAGAAAGCTGAATTGGCTCCAATTCGCTGATAATACAGTGATAGCGAATCGTTTCCATATCTGGCTGTTCAATTTCAAGCCATTTATATGTGTCATGACCAGTCAACCAGTTTGCGATTGCGTCCATCTCAAAACGGTCTAAATGTTCATACATCTTGAGCATCAACGGATCAAGACCAAAAACCAGTTGAAACTCCAACGGATCATCAAAAGAACGACCATATAAAAAAGTCCGTCCAGTGGACGGAATTACATCAGTCATCAATTTGCCTGTACTTGCAAAGGGAGCAGCTTCATTTTTATTTCCGTCAATATCATAAATCCGCAATCCAAATTCAGTACAGGGGATGCGATTAAATGAAAAGTTTTTAGCAATAAAACCCATCCACTCACCTCCGCTTAAATATTAATCTGACTTTTCTTCACTCTTATCTTTCTTAATTTCTGTAATCTCACAGTTATTCAAGATATTTAGAGTTTCCTGCAAAATAGCATAACTGCCAGCAAGATTGCCAGCACTTTGCGCTCCGCTTACTAAAATGCCACCATCCAAGGTCTTGCAAACAGCATCAATCCTCTGCATAATTTCAGTTTTAACCATTTCTAATTCTCCTTCATAAGTTGATTTAATTTTTCTTTTAACTGTTCAATCTCATGATATAACTTTTGAATCATAAAAGTATTTAAAGAAATAAATTCACCATATCGCAAGCTATATTTATAATCATCAATTCCATCCTTTTGCACTTCTTGTACTGGCGTAATTGTCAATCCAGCAAAATCTTTTGTTGTTAATCCACTTGAAATAAGTGCTTGTTCAACATCTTGTGCAATAAATCCCAAATGAAATCTATTTGATTGACCATGATTATAGAAAAACTTAGTTGGCTTTAAATTCAAAAAGAAATTTTTATATTTCTCCAAATCATAACTAATTTTATTTTTCAATCTTCGATCTGAATTAACTGTAATTTCTTCAGCGGCATAAATTCCATTATTAGTAATAAAGAAATCTAAATCATCTGTTGTCATTCTACACCCAGTATTAGTAACAATGAAATATGGAGCAGAACCATAACCATTACTTCCATACATCATAGAACCATAAGTAGTAGAAACGCCAGTGTATCCTCTTCCTTTACAAAATCCTCCGTAACCACAAGTCAATTCAATTAAATCTGCATCTAATGCTCCCGTTCTAATATAATTCGCATTAATATATAAACGATTTGTAGATGAATCGCTAAAAATTCCAAATCGTGTACCATTATTAGTTAAGATATTAAATACGGCAACATCAGTCAACTTATTATCATATGCAAGATCATAAGCATCATATGCCCAATCAAGAGCATTATCTGCCAATCTATAAGCATCGTCTGCATAATTATATGCATTACCCGCATAGTTGTATGCGCTATTTGCTCGTTGATATGCGTCACTACTTGATGAATTAATTTCAGTTATAGTTGCCCAATTAATAGATGAACCAGCACCCATTGTAATATTTCCGCTAATTGAAACATTACCAGCAGAATCAACTACAAACTGACCGTTGCCTACATTAATCCCGTTCAAGTTTAAATAATCAGAAGTGAACTGTTGATTATTGTTCATCATCAGGTTTCCGCTTTTATCACGATAAGTCGCTCCATAAACAGTTCCTTTAAATGTACCATTATTTGCAGTCAAATTACCATTTGCGTCAACTGAGAAATTCGGATTAGTAGAAGTGCCGCCAATCTTTAAATTGCCTTGTGCATCAACTCGAAAAGCAGTAGAACCGCCAACTTCCAATGAACCACGGAATATGCCGCCAACTGCATCAATAACGCCTTTTAGATAAAGACCGCCATCCATATCCAACCAGAAGTTTGCGTTTGGAGTATCATTCGCATCCAAATCATCAACCTTTGTCACGGACTTATTATTCGCAGTTTTCACACCAGTAGGATTATTGAATTGATCATAGACAAACATATTATCTGGATCATCGCCGCCAACAAGACCTAAGATCGCTCCAATATCAATTCTGCCGCCAGTCGAACCATAAAGGTTGAATGAGGCATTATGCAAAGAAGCACCTTCAGCGTCCATCTTAAACACGGCAACACCACCGTCTTGTTTTTCGCTCTCGATGATCAGATTTTGACCAGCCAACAGCGTACCGACAAGAGCAGGGAGGACGATGCCATAAAGAGTGCCAAAGTTCTTATCAGTAAACTCACCGATACCAATTGTTGCGCTCTCCCAATTATCCTCTGTAAACATGATGGCGTTGTGAGCCATCCAAATTTGCTTTGGACTGTATGTACCGCTTGCCTCGTCATATTTCATACAGCGTAAGCCAGTACCATCAATCACAAGTTCATTGTTTTCGCCAGCCATAATGTTATTTTTCATAGCATCAATGGCAGACTTCATAAACTGTTCAACTGATGTTTTTGCACCACTGCTTACAAAGCTGCTGTAAAGATACTGATTAAAATCCAGAGAATTACTACTGGAAACGGCTTGCTCAAGAATTTGACGAATATCCATAACACCTTCTTTAGCTTGAAAATACTCGTTAAATTCAATAGAAAAGTCTGTTAAATCATCAAAATCAACAGATACAGCAAGGACATATGGTTCATAAACATTCTCATTTAAGTGAAGATACAGTCTTTCGCCAAGAGAAAATTGCTTTGCAAATTCAACAAAATCGTCAAGCGCAAAGAAATTTCCGCTATCAACAGAAAAATAATATGTTGGCTGAGAAGCCTTTTTCAGATATTGATCTGCGTAATCATATAATTCCAGAGCAACAGATTGTTTCTGATACTCTGTTACATTTCTGGTAAAATACGCATTTGCAGTAGAAGTCTTAAACTGCAATGCACTATCGGACTTCATAACATTTGCGCCTAAAGTACCAGTCATAGACAATGTTGCACCAGAGAATGTTGTACTGTTATTCAGCTTACCGTCATTTAAATACAAAGAAAGGACGAAAGTATTGTCACTATTGACTTCCAATGTACCTCGCACGATTTCTGCATCTAATGACAAACTGGAATGACTTGTTTCAATCATACCACCACGAACAGAATAAAAAGTTTTGTCGGATGTATATTCTGTTTCTCTAATTTCATTTAAACTTACAAGATTGAAAATTGAAGCCAAACCTCGTACCGTAGTACCATCAGTAGAATAACTATCGGTATTCGTAACAGCAAATGTAGAATCAGTTAAACTACCACACTTAAAATAACGATCCAGAACCGCAATCTGTTCTTCGCTAAAAAAGGCAGAAAACGCAGTCAATTGATTGATATTTTTCAGTTGATTTGTCAGAGCAGTAATCTTATTCTCAATAGGAGCAATCACTGTTTTCTTCTGATTGTTGATTTCTCTTTCTTTGGCAGAAATCTCGGATTTGACCGCAGCTAAGTCATCACGCAAAGAACTGTCCATTGCGACACCTTGTACCAAAGTTGCTTTCTTACTCTCTAATCCAGAAAGTTCTCCTTCCAGATCAGCAAGTACCGCATTCTCCGTTACAAGGCGGCTGATTAACATATTCTGTTCGACAGATATATCAAAATATGTTTGCTGATACGCATCAAAAGTCTGCTTCCAATTCTGCCACTGTAAGATCATTTCTTTTGAGAAATAGGATTCATTCATGTATGCGTCAAGATTATAGATTTTATTAGTACCCATAGGATTCACAGTTCGAATATCTAAATCATCAGCACCATGAACATCTAATGCGGTCACAAGTTCATTTGCATTTTCTTCAACCTCAATTTCATCTAAAAGATTTCTTGCAGATAAATACACTGCTTTCGTTGAAAAAGAATCAGAAAGACTTTTTACATTGATGGTTCGATTATATGTATCAAAATCAAAAATACAGTCATAAGACTCCTGTAATTTCGATTTCATAAAATCATATACAGATTGGTTGTCGGCACTATAAGTACGATACTTACCAATTAAATCGCTTGAAACTGTTCCAATTGACCAAGATGGAAGTTCAGAAAGAATAATTCCCATAATTGTCCCATCGGGAGCAAGAGGATTCCAGAAATTATAAGTACCTTCTTCCAGTGTAATTTTCTTTCCCACTAATTCATATTCCAAAGAATATGCCTTACAGGATTTTATTTTGACAACCGTATCATTATTTTCAACAGGACTTTGTAAAAGGAATTGACCATATCCTTCAACATCAATGACCCTCATACTTGTCAGAAGATCGTATTCGTCCAGTTTTTCTCCATTGTCAGCAGATGGATATTTAAAATTCAATTCAGAAACCTCAGTATAGCAAAATCTTGCATTCGGTTCTAAAATATGACCTAAATAACCGATAGGAGTTCCGTCTAAATTTCTCAAAATAAACTTTGGACGATTTCTCATATCAATTTTGCTAAAATCAATAACCAAACAATCAGCCTCCTTTCATTATGATGAAAGGGAAGGGCATATAGCCCCTCCCTTATGGTCTTAATCTGCTTCCTCTTAAAGTCCCCTTGCCAGCCCTAATAAAAGAACCAGCAATTTCTTCACCAGCGATATTACCGATCTCTCGGCTCAACCGCTGAATATCTCTCTTATCCAGCTTTTCAGTAACCATCACATGAACTGGCACTGTCACATCGCCAATGCTCTGCGACACATGATTGCCGCCAGACGCAGCTTGCGCCTGTTGCATATCACGCATAACAGCATTGTGGGATTGCATTTCTGCATATCCACTGCCATTCATGCTATGATACAAACCACCACTAATGCCAAGTTTGCCAGCAATGGTTTCATCAGCTTTCAATACACGATAGACAACTTCCTGCTGTGGCTCGGTAAATACAGCCTCACGCTTTTTGAGCAGAGCAAACATTTCGTCCTGCTTCGGCGTTGCATCATCACCAACAATACCGCCAGTATGATATGTGCTATACGGATAAGTAGAGTAAAGTTGTGCGCCACCGACCTTATCCAAATACCAAACACCGTCATTGCCACGAACAACTGTGCGCCCGATTAACTTTTGCAACTCCTTACCAAGATCAAGGTTTGCTTGATTCAGTCGAGCTTTTTCCTCTGTACTTGCATTGTGGTGAGCCTGAGAATTAGCCTTCATTTGAGCAACGATCTCTTTAATACGGCTCATAGTTTGACCACCACTGGTGTCATAATCACCAGTAGTGCCAACAGTAGTAAATCCACTACTTGCATCAAAGGCTGCAATCTGTGCTTGAGTAGCCGCCACAGCATTCAAATAACTACCATACTGCTGAACTGCGCCAGATGCCGCATTCCAAGCAGAAATCAATTCAGACTGTACGGTATTGCCGTACTGATAGTTCCAATTAATCAAATCATCATAGAGAGTGTCCCAATGATTATTGATCCTGTCGATTGCCATCTGATAGATTTTCTCAGCAGAGGAAATGGAATCCTCAAGGATTTCAATTTCTTTCTGCTTTTCTTTCTCATAGGCATCAGCCATATTGTCAAGCATATCGCTTGTAGCTTCATAAGCATGATCTGCCTGAGTTTCAGCTAAGTCAGCTTGTTCCTCAGCCAATTGCTCCTGAAGTTTACGCTTTTCTACCTGAGCCTCACGACTGTCATCCAAATCCAGCATAGCAATTCGTGCTTGCAACTCGGCAATGGATTTCGTCTTTTCAGTAACATCCTCGGTGTACTTGTCTTTTTCACGCTCTAAGTCCAAGGATTCTTTCTGTAAATCAACAATCTCACGGTATTTGTCAATCTGATCCTCCAATGCAGAGATTTGGTTTTCAACCTCTTGCTTAATCATTTCCTCAACATACTTGAGCAAATCTTCAAGCGCAGTAGATGTTTCCTCCAAAGCCTCTTTTGCAGAAGTATCAATTCGACCAATACTGGTCACTGCCATATCTGTCAAGCTGCGCATTGCATTAATTCTCTGCAATGCGTTGTTATATTGTTCATCGCTTAAACCAAGCAACTGCAACTGAGCGTACACCAAATCCCATGTACTTGCTGTCGCAATATTTGTTGCATTTGTCAGATTAAGCAAAGCAACTGTATCGTTGTTGGTCAATGCGGTTCTGAGCTGCTGAATATAATTCAAAGCAGACTCAATTGCCATTTGCTGAGTTCTGGCAGCAATGACCTTTTGAATATTTGCCTCGTTGATTACCAACTGACCGTTTTCATCCTGCAAGAACGCAAGATACTCAACGCCATAAGAAAGAATATCTTGCAGAGAATCCACAGTAATATAACCATATTCGGCATATTCCTGAGCGGCGTTCTTCAGGCTATCATACATACCCTGAATGTTATCCAGAGCGTCATTAGCGTTGTCTACGACCTGTTCCCAAGCGTCCGCAGAAACCGTCTTGATTTTGTCATAATACTCCCACCACAAAGATGTAAGCTGACTAATTTCATCACTGGTTTCAGCATATCCAAGTGAACGGTAATATTCAGCCTGTTCGTGGACAGCCTCTTGCATATCACGATAATGCTGAACAATGTCACCAGTATATCGGGCAATATCCATTGCGTCAGCAGATGCAATCGCCTGTTCAAGCCAATGTTCTGTCAGTTCAATTTGATTTTCATGACCAGAAATAATTTCCTCATACATTGAGGTAATAACTTCTACAATCGCATCATGATAATCCCACCACTGCTTTTGCAGATTCATGATATACTCAGAATCTTCGCTCAGACCAAGTTTGCGATATTCCTCAGCCTGTTCGTGGACAGCCTCTTGCATCTCTTTGTAGATAGCTACGATTTCAGATGGATCACCGTTATTCTTATCAATCAAGAAAATCTTATGCTCATAAGCCGCAATAATCTTGCTGATTTCATCGTCCATCTCTTTCAGCGTATCTTCTAAAGATTCCTCAAGAGAATCGCTATCTAAATCAACATCATCAACCTTAACCGTTGCCGATGTTTCAATTACGGATTTCCATGTTTTCTTACCAATGGTTCCAGATGCACCGCCGTCATAACCGCCAGAATATGCGGGGATATGACCGTTGATGAATTTGCCGCTATGTTTAATACGCTTTGTTTCCTCGGCAGTATAAACAGTATCGCCCTTATCCAAATCAACGATTTCGGGGCCATTTGTACCAGCGAGATAAGCCTGATCACCATGCTTAATTAATTCCTCGCCTTCCTCACCAACCAATGCTTCACCTTCAGGAGCATTATCAGTACCCTTAGCAAAACCAAGCATACCAAGCAAGCCACTTCTGCGTCTTTCATTGATTGTAACGGTAGCTGTTGTACCGTCAACACAAGTCATAGCAGAAACAATATTGTTAATTCTACGAACAGAATCATCAGCCGCCGCACCAATATCCTCGATTTCAGATACGACATTATCTGTCGTAGCATCATCAGCATCAGCAACAGCACCTTCGATATTTCCAATATCTCCTTGAACAGTTGCAAAATCAAACTGACTTAAAGTATTCAATGCGTCTTGAACCGTATCAACACTTTCGCCAGCATTCGTCAACGAAATACCATCAGCCTCATGTAATTTTGTAATTACATCTTCAGCCTGTTCTTTCGTAAAGTTCAATTCAGACAGCAAACCGCCCAACTCAGTAATGTCAACTGTAACAGTAACACCATCATCAGCCGCCAAACCAAGATTAATTAAACTCTCTGTCAAATTGTCTACGGATGTTTCTGCATTCAGGAGAACGATCCCATCCATAGTTTGCAAATCGCCAAGGATTGTAGCAATATCTTTATCGGTCTTACCCAAAGAGATAAGCTGATCTGTCAGAGCTGCAATATTAACTGCTGTACCGCCTGTGGTTTCGGCTGCAAGACCAATTTCCTCAATGACAGACATAACCTCTGCCATATCTGCAAAGTTGACCTCGCCCCACATAGACAAAGCCTCCCAGCAAGCCAACATAGCTTCTCTGGAAATGTTCATCTTTTCAGCCAGCAAATCAAGGTTTTTATAGTCCATATCAAAACTATAAGAACCGTCTGCATTCTTTCTGATTTCAATCAGTTTTTCACCTTGCTCATTGACAAGTGCGCCAGCCTCAGACAATTCATAAAGACGATCCAACAAACCTAAACCAGCACTCTCCGCATCTGAGAATACGCCAGCGTTTTTCTGCATCGCCTCATAAATTTGATCCAAACCATCAGCCCAGCCCCACAAAGCAAGCTGCTCAGAGCCAAACATAAATTCAGCCGCAGCCCAAAATGCGTTGCTGTTCGTTGTGCCAGCCTCAAACTCTGCATTTAATGCCTCAAACGCTTCAGCATAAGACTTAAAGTTGTCATCCTTTTCGCCGCCAGCCAAAGCCGCATCGTATCTGGATTTTGCCTCTGTCACATCATCAAATGCTGTAACCATACCCTCTAAAGCATCATTCAACTTTAAAGCATCATCAGTAATTAAAGCAAAACCATCTTTACCATCGGCTACTGTTTGCAGAACATGAGCAAGAAACTCGGCATTCATTCCGTCAAGTTCAAGAATTTTAGCCAGTTCTTCACTTTCGCCAGCTAATTCCTCAATAGCATCAGGAGTGATACCATCAAGCGTTTTTGCCATTGCAACCAATTCGGTTTTTGCATCAGCAAAATCCTCAGAAGCCCAAATAGCTTTTAAAGCCTCTTGGACTTGACTACTAACAGCAATAATTTCACTCGTGCCATTCTTATATTCATCCATTGCCGTTACAAGATCATCCCAAGATTGGATACCATGATCAGGAACAGACAACAAATCATAAGCAAGCGTTAAATCTTCATCAGACAGACCTTTTAATTTTTCCTTGAGTTCAGCAACTTTAATACCATATTGATCAATGGCATGAAAATGTGCCGCAGTACCAGCAGTTAAATTTTCGTAATCCTTTGGAATCAAATCGTCAACAATACTGTTAATCATATTCGTTGTTGATTTAATTTCATTAAGATAATTCTGGTACAAAGAACTGTCTGCGATCAAATATTTATCAATTTGTTCAGACAAACCATCGAATTCGAATTTCTTTCCAAGTTCACGATTTACATGATTTCTTAAATCTGCAAAATCGTCAACTGTTTCAACAATACCATTACTTCTTTCATAAGCAGCAACGATCCTTTCATATTCGGATTCGACATACGCTTCAACATCTGCGCCAATATCATCAATTACATCTTTTACGCCATCGTAAATATCATATACATCATCGGTATCCATAAGATCGTTATCTACGAGAGCGTCTTTCAATTCAACCAATTTATAATAATAATCAACAATGGCATCAACATCTTGAGAAGAATCCCAATCTATTGGTTCGATTTCGATTTCTGTTACGCCAACACCCATAGCACCATAATATCTACCTTGATCAATATAATCGCCCATTATTTCTTGAACGAGTTTATATGCGTCAGTTTCTTCTTTTGCTGTGTCGCTAATTGTAATTGTGATTTGACTGCCATCCCATTTAGAATAAGACTTGCTTAATAAAAGTTCTTCAGCGGCTTGCGCTTTTTCTTTTGCAGCAATTTCTTGCGCTTTTAATTCCTCTGTAATTTGATCTTCAAGTGCTTGAGTATATTCCTCAGTGCCTTGTTTCAAATGACCTAAAGCAATGGCCTTATCCTCAAGGGATTTTGTTATATCATCAACTGCCTTTTTTAAACTTTCTTCCTCTGTTGCAGTTAATTCAGTTTGATTAGAATATTTCTTATATACGGCATAAGCATCTTTCAACGCCGCTGTTCTTTCAAGTTCAGCATTCTTTTCATCTATTGTGGCTTGTGCTAATTCTTGAGTTTCTTGTTCTGCTTGCTTAATGCCATTACGAATCAACACAATTGCTGCAATTAAAGCAGTTATTGCAACTGTCGCAATAGATGCCGCAGATGCGGTTCCAACCAGCGCAGACGATGCTCCTTTAAGAGTGGTAATAAAACCACCGCCAGCTTCCTTACCTAATGCCCACGCTGCTCTTAAATCACCAAAGACTTTTGTAAGTTTAGGAACAATACCAAAACCACTTGTGATTACACCAAATAAACGAGTAAACATAGAAGTTGCAGTATTTAAATTTAAAAGAACTAAAGCAGAAGCAAGAATAGTTAAAGCATTGCCCATGCCACCAAGTGATTGAATTATATCATCTAAAACAGTAATTACTTTTGTTCCAAGATTAATAATTCCCTTTACAAAATCACTATTAACAACAGTCAAAGACAAAGCCTCAAACGCTGCCTTAAACTGATTTGTCTTAGCCTCAATACCTTCCAAATAGGTATTATATTCCTGCATGGCAGAACCAGCAGATTCCAAAGAAGAATTCAAAGCATCTTCTGCAATATCAAAATTCTCCATAACAGCGGAAATAATATTACCCTGACGCTTACCAGCAATCAACTCGGTAATACTTGCCTGTTGAATATCGGTCAATTCGCCCCATTTTGCAGCAAGTTCTTCAATGATCTGATATGTAGATTTAAATGTGCTGTCATCGACCATAATATCAACGCCAGATAATGCCATGATTTCTTTACGCAATTCTGCCGTAGAAGAAGCCATGCCTTCCATATCAAGACCAGCTTGTTCCATTTCCGTAGTTGCACCACGAATACGCATGGAAATCGTCTTAAACGCAGTACCAACACTGGTAGCATCCTGAACAACTGTGTTGGCAGCAGTAATTAATGCAATGGTTTCATCAATGGTATTGTTAGCCGCAGCCATCGAAGAAGCAGATCGCTGTAATGCTTCACCAATATCACCACTGGAAATAGCAAAGTTGTTGCCAACCTCATTAAACTTATCCAGAATAGCAGACGCATTCTCTGCCTCAATACCAAAGCCCTTCATAGTAGAAATCATGCTGTTTGTAGCATCATCAATACTACTCAGATCACCAACATTAGCATAAATTGTAGCAAGCTGACCAAGTTCTTCAGCCTCGCTCAGAGAGAAACCTAATCTGCTGAAATTCGTAGTAGCATCAACCAGATCAACAACAGTTGTGCCTAATTCTTTTGCTTTAGCGGTTGCTCTGGTCAAAAAACTGTCATAAGAGGCATCAGTTTCATCCGTCACCTTTCTCAGATTAACCATAGCAGCATCCAGATTTTTTACATTCTGAACCATTTCGCCAAGTTTGCTGATAACCTCATAAATCACTCGGCTGGCACTAAAGAACGATGCAAAGTTCTTGAATGCGTCTTTTAATTTATCGCCTAAAGATTTTGTATGAAGCCCAGCTTGTTTTACTTTTGTATTGAACTGCTCGAAATCTGCATTAAACTTTTTCAAATCAGTCTTTGTAGACAAATCTTCTGCTCGTTTTTGCAGCTCGTTCAGTTCCTTTACAAGATCAGGGCGGCTCTTAATTGCGCTATAAGTTTCACCGTATTCGGCAACTTTTTGCTTTGCTTTCTCAATGTTGGTAGCCAACTGTTGTGCAGAAATCGGGTCTTTAAACGAACTCGCATTGTCTTTCAACTTTGAAAAGTCCGTTTCCAATTCCTCAATCGCTGCACTTAACCGTTTAACATCTTCAGCATTATTTGGATCAAGATCCCCCAAATCCTTTTGAACAAGTTTTGCCTTTTCTTGGAGTTTCGTTAAATCAGTTGTAAGCTGATCAACACCTGTGCCTTTAATGCCAGAATCTCCAATATTTGAAAGTGCTGTTTGAATTTTATCGGTAATATCATCAAATCGTTCACCCAATGATCCGATAGCGGATTGCTCCGCATTATATTCAACAACAGCCCTTTTAGCCTCTGCAATCTTTGTAGCAACAGAATCCCATTGTGCAGATAATTTATTGCCTGTTGCAGACTTATCAATACTTCCTAACGCAGTCTGCAATTCACTGATTGCCTTTTTCAACTTTTCAGCACCAGCACTGTCACCAATGGAAGCATACGCCGTATTGAGATTTTTTACATAAGTTTCCGCATTCTTAATATCCTCTAAGATACCAGATGTAGTCTTTTTGGATTTACTTGCGGCATTATATTCAGCAACAGCCCTTTTAGCATTATCAATAGCGGCAGATACCTTATCCCACTGCTTCGCCAATGCACCGCCGCTGGCAGAGGAATCTACGCCCTTTAATGCTGTATCAAGAGCAGTAATAGCAGCAGTAACCTTTTGAGCCGCCGCACTATTACCAATACCCTCATACTGTGTCTTAAACACTTCCAGAGAGGATCGAGCATCATCAATTTTCTTTTTGATGCTTAAATCGGAGGACTGTGACTTTTCAGTAGAACTCAAAGTGCGCAGCTCGTCACTCAGACTTTCAATCATGGTCTGCAAACGCTTATACGCAGACAATTTCTTTTGCGTATTATCAGCGTTCTCAAACTGAGCAAGATTTGCTTGCAGTAAATTAACACGCTTTTGTGTTTCAGTGCTTACATCTTTGAGTTTGCTAAATTGCTCCACAATAGAAGAAACACTTCCAGAAACGGAAGTGTCAGAATTCATCTTTTGAACAGCGGCATTATATGCCTCAATCTGCTTTTTCGTTGATTTCAGAATCTCATTTGCTTTCGCAAAATCACCGTCTTTAACAGCACGACTAAATGGATTCCAAGAATCTTTGTTAAGTGTAAGACCAATTTTAGAAGCAGTATCTCGATACTCCTTCATCTGAGCATTTAATTTTGCTTGAGTGGAGGCAATTTTCTGCTGTGCTGCTAAAATGTTATTTACACTTCTTGCGTCAACCTCAACGCCCATCTTGACGGTTTTCTTGTTTAAACTTTTGACAACAGAATCAATTTTCTTTTCTGTTTCAGCTTTTTCGATTGCTGTCTTTAAAATGATTTCTTTCGTCTTTGTTTTATTTAAAATACTATCAAGACCAGCTTGAATTTCAACTTGAGTTTGGATTACATCCAACCCCAATACAATCAAACCATCAGCAGCCATTCATCTTCACCTCCCATAAAAATAATAAAACCTCCCTCAATTAAGAGGGAGGAACTGATCGTTTAATATATTCGTCCATAGTATAAAAGTGGTCTAACTACATTCTTTTCCTCAGATAAATGCAGTCCAAGTCTGTTTTTAGAGTTGAAATCTTGAATGCCATCTGCTATCCAGTTTGCGGCTTGACGATAACCGAAATTTGGAATATTGCGAAACCAAACATTCTTTTTCACAACATAACCATCATTCAACAACCAAAAAACATTTGCGTCACTTTTATTCCATTTCTTAAAAATCGAAGGACGGATTGAATTTTGAATTTTCAATGTAATGCTCATTCGATTTCCTTCAACTTTTATATCTGCCAAATCAGCAGTAGAAATCGAATGTTGCATTGTTCTTTGGTGGATTTTGCTCTGTATGCAGTTCGATAACAAATTAGCGGCTTCCACCAACTCTTGTCCATAAGTCAAGCCCGATGGGGCTTTTACTTTTGTTATATCAAGATTCTTCAAAATCTTATCTAACGACATACAGCACCCCCATAACAAAAAAGACGAGGGCATAAAACCCTCGTCCTTTCTATATTTTTGATTTATGAAAATGTTTTTACTTCCAATGAACAGGTAACGGAATTACCATCAAAAGTAATATCATCAGTATATTCATTTAGCTTTGCAAGCACATATCCAAGCATTTCATGAGAAATACATAAATCACTTGCTGCTTTTTCCAGATCGGTAATCTCAAACGCATAGGATCGAGCATCGTAGTCAAATGTACCACTTACACAATCCAGCGTTTCCAACTTGGAAATAATCTCTTTCTCACTGCCATCGAGAAGAATAAAAGAGTACAAATCATTCGCCAATTCGTTCCAGTTCTCAGGTTTATTACCAGAACCAGTTAAAATCTGAAAGAATGTTTCATCCAAAGACTGAGATAATCCAAAATCGCAGTATAGCGCAAGCCCACCAGCAATTTCTTCATACATTGCACCCTGATTAACAACCAGTTCGCCGTCGATCTTGCTCACGCTATCTTTAGAAATCGGATAGTCTTTAAACTTGTATCCGTCATTTGTAATACTAAGGTGTTCTGTTGCAGAAATCATATCCTCATATGCGTTCTGTACCTCAGTATTTATAATCTCTGGAACATCAACAGGTTCATCAATGGACGGAGTTACCGATTCAACACCGTCAGTTGCAGATGGATAGTCTGTTTCCAAAATGGTGTTATCAGTTTGATCATTTCCACAAGCAGACAACATAACCAACATTACAAGAAAAATACACAAGACTTTGCTCGAATGAATAATTCTATTAAACATGATACAACGCCTCCTTTACAGTACATTATATCATGCTAAAATAGAAAAGTCAATATATTCTTGCAAATCTTGTTATTTGTGTGCTAAAACAGAATTTACCATCTTATCATAGTCAAAATTCTTAATTGCTTCAGCCATATCGTTCAAACCAGAAGCATTCGCCAAAGTATCATTAAGCTGCTGACCAATGGCAACAACCATTGCGACACCATTTTCAAGTTCCTCTCGTGCCTTAGAAAGCATACGCTCTTCGGCACAGAAACGCATCTGCTTCATATAATCCAGCTTTTCAACAGTCATACCACGTAATTCGGCAACTAAAGCCTGAAATGCGGGGTCTTTCACATTCTGAAGCAGATTGATAGCTTTGCACAACTCGTAAGTCTTTTCAATATCAACTACCATAGTCTTTTCACCGTCATCCAGTTCAATTTCACGCTCATAGACGGGAACATTTGTGGTCATCTGAAGCAGGGTAATCATAAACACAGGATCAAGATACTGAGGGACAAACTCTCCATCATCAAAACAAGCATTGACAACTCGATCAATGAAATTGCCCTTATCTTCAATAGACAGTTCATTCTTAACAGAAATCTCCATCATGATTTCATCGGGATTTTCAGGATTAGCCATATGCAAAGTTACATCGGTTTTCTGATTACGATATACCTTTAATACTGCATTCATGGATTTCTGAGTAATTTTTGCCATAATTCATTTCTCCTTCACACATTTAAATTTTTGACAAATACCATTTTGAATTTCATCCTGAATTCTGCCTTCTTTCGCCTTTTGCAGAATGCTACAATTTCGTTTGTATCTATTACAACCGATGCAATTAGATTCAAATTCTTCTAATTGAGATATATTATTAAAAATACCTATGTAGTCAACAGGTGAAATAATCATTTCTACTCTTGGGTTTTTGGAATCATAGAAAATTCCATTTACTCGCTCACATACAACATTATCATCATCCCAAATCTTTTTGCTATCAGTAATAGCATCTAACATACATTTGAAATAATTGTTACAATCCATATCTACTCGTGGAAAATAGAAAGTGCAATCCGCATAAAAATGTTGCGTTTTATTCGGTTTCAAAGACCATTTCTGTTCTTTTACTTGTCGAATTACATATCTTGTAAAGTTTCTCTGATACCGAATTGCCTCTGGCGTTTTATAACTCATTGCCATTGGTTTTCCATTTTTCATAATGGCTCTATATGCCAGATAATGATTAACAGAAGGTGGTATCTCAGAAATCAATTTTAATTGACAAATATTCATCACGCTCCTAAATATGAAAATAGGGGAGAGCCAAAGCCCTCCCGCTAATTTCACTCTTCCTCGTTTGTTTCCTGCTTATTCTTTCTGGAACGAGTTACTTTAACTGCTTGTTCAATAGTTTCTTCAACTTCATTCTCAAAAATTTCGCCAGCAACATTCACATCGGCAGTTTCATCAATGCTGATCTGTCCTGCCAACTCAGCAGTTTCGTTCTGCTCAGGTTGCTTACGAGCCTCCTGAACACGGCGCAGATATTCCGCACCGCATTCAGGACTGCAAGCAATACTGTGATAATTAAACGCACCAAGAGAGACACTGGACTTATTGCAGGGAACAAACTGTTTGCCGCAAACACGACAAACCGCAGTTCTCTTAGCCATAAGTATCACCTACTTATATTAGTTAGGCAGCATCTTCAGCGTCACGACCAAATACTGTCATATCCCAATACTTAGTCACGCCGTTGCCGCAAGTTTCGGGCAAGCTGGTAGCCTCGAAGCCATGAGTAGTCTGAGAATCACCCATTGCCAAGTCAAAGTTACCAGTAAAGTCAGCATAAGGCAGGAAGAACTGAACATGATAAATATTATGGCACTTATCCTCAGCCAAAGCGTCAACATACATCTCAACCATCTCAGAATAGTTATCAGAAATGTTGCTGATCACATCACCCTCAACATTACGGAAGTAATAAACAACGATAGAAGTACCGTCAGCAATTTCACCCTCGTTGAAAGTCAGAGCCTTAGTAGCGGGATCGTAAGCAAACTTGCCCTCAGCAACAGTAGCGTCCTGAGTCAAACGCTTTGCGATAGTACCGTCAGCATTCTTGACAATAACCTCACCGATTTCATTACCAGCAGTGCCGACAGCCTTATAGTTGGTAGTGGCAGCATTACCAGTAACAGTCAGATAATCAGGAACCTTAACAGAAGTAGAAGTTCTGTGTTCGCCCTCAGCACCGACATTAACCTCAACCAGACCCAAGGAAACCATACCGTTAGTACCAGAAACAGTAACGGCCTTGTTACGCTTGAGCTGACCGATTGTACGACCACCCTTACCAGTCAGAGCAGTGTTCTCCTGAGTATTGGCAATAGTCGCATTCTGCAATTCATCCAAAGTAAAACGATGCACACCGCCATTAATGCCGAAACACATGATTGTTTCCAAGCTGGTAATGGAGAGATCGTTCACAACAATGTTACTCATAGTAGCATCCTCCTTTTTTAATTCAAATATTTGTCACACTTATTCTGGTGACAACCAACTGATTTTTTCGAGATTGATCTTTGACAAATCCACAGTACCGAAATATGCACCGTTCATTGTTTGTTCCCAATGCTTCTTCTTTTGGATTTGCCTCCAACTCGCATTTAATTTGAACACACTCAAATCCAATACAGATTCGTAATCATATTTAAATTCCTCAGTATTCACCAAGGAAATGATCATGTTTTCCAAGAATGACTTATATGGCTTTTTCGCAAGACGCTTTTTCTTTAAGCGATTTCTTTCAATAAGATACCGCTTTGCTTCAGCATTGCCAGCCTTACCAATTGGAGCCTCCCAAAAATGAATTTTGCGAATCGCATTACATATTTCAGAAGCAATCAACTGGTCAATTTTTATGTCATTTTCTTCATCCCACAAAATATGTTCACCGTTGCTCAAGTCCTCAGATTCTTTGAACTTTCGCAAATCCAAATCACGAAACAGAATGGATGTATCCTGCTCGTCATAAGCAATGGACTGAATCATCAGAATAAAAAGCTGATAATCCGTGATCGTTTCGTAATCAACCCCTATATCGTCAAGTTCAACCATCAAATCAAACGGAGTAGAAGTGAGGGATTGAACCATATTGTAATATTTCTGATCACCAAAATTAAAAATCTCGTCCACCGTTGGTACATGAACGCTAATTTTATTGTTAATTGGATAATCTTGAACTTTTAACAGATTGGGACGCTGAATCATTACTTAGCACCCGCTTTCGGATTTCCATTGATTGTTGGACGATTAAATTCCGAAACAGAATATTCCAAAGCGACACCATGAAAGTGCTCTGCTGGACTAATATCATCCATGCCCTCTAAACTTACACGACCAACTCCTAAATCCATTGAACCATTCAACAGTGCTTCAATGCGTCCAGCGATCAAATCAGGACGCAAACCATCACTGGTTCGGATATAATCTTGATGCGAAAAAACATAAAAGCAGATATTCATCCTCTTAAATGTCTTATTCATGACCTCTGGTACATAAATACGAAAACAAACATAAGTGTTGGTTTCCTTTGTCGCATCAGGCGTATAAGCATAAGGAAATACTCTGGAATACATCAAAGAACGATCAGGGACGGTGGAATTTTCTTTATCCAAAATCAAATCAACAATTTCCTGATCACTGCAAATCATTTGCATGATCTTTTTTCGATAATCCGTCAACTCTTGTAGTAAAGCCAATCATTCCACCTCCTTAAATCCAACTATCATTCGGTTTTTCCTGAAGTTCATCTCCTGTTCCAACAGGATCATCATAATAGTCCGCAACCATTAATTCTTTGTTATCAGTCTTTGGATTAAACTGACTCTCCAAAACAGATAATTGAATATATCCACGCTGATTACCATCAGAATAACTAACAGTATCAGCTTGCTTAATTTCAAATGCAGTAGGCAGTTCCTTGTTTCTATCAATTAAAAAACGAACTCCACTATCCAAAAGAACAGTGTGTTCGTCATAAGAGATATAAACAATCAACTGAGATGTACCAAGTTTGATATACTCTTTTGCTGTTTCACCACTACCATACTGAGTAGCATTAATTAAGCTAATTGGATATTCTACAATTTCTCCATTCAACGGAGATCGGAACTTGATACTATGATTGCAAAACTGTAATGTACCTTCCCACTGAATACCATGCAAATTATTTGATTCTACACAAAGCCAATAACCATGATCAGGCCAAGGAATTACATCACCCAAATAAAATGGCTCATGAATCTGCGTCTGAATACTTGCTTGTGCAGGGGAAGTGGTACGATATTTATGCAGATAAATACGAGGATGAATCAATCTATCTGTTCGATGGATTGTTACGCCATCAGGAATATAAGAAGGATCGTCAGCAAAAGTCTGCTGAACCAAACGCATTGCATTTTCAATTTGTTCGCCCCTCATGCTATTCCCGCCAGCTTTCATCCTCAGAAGGAAATTCTGAAAACCTCCCACAGAATTCACCCCCTTATGTATTTCTGCGAATATAGGAATAACGAACCAGCAAAGTTTCATTATCCTTACGATACTTTTCTCTCATTTCTACCATCTTATCAAGATGATTAGCAGGGGAAAAAGCATTGAAGTCTTTGCTCGACAATGTTTGTTTCAAAGCAAGTGGAACTCGAATGTAATTACTATCCAAATATGCAATCGTCATATAATTGGCTAATATCTCAACCTCAGTATCGGTTAAAGTACATTCAAATCCAGTTTCAGTCCTTTGTGAAATATCTTGTTTACAGCCTCGAAAAGCCGCAATCGCAGGACGAAGATAATCGGATAAAACCTCATATACCTGTTCTTGCTCCATATTAAAAAAATCATAATCCCTGATTTTGCTCAAAACACTATCGTAAAGATCAGTAAAGGGAGTCCCCATAGGGCTTCACCTCCTTTACACGAGCTGCATCAGTTCAATACCAAGCTGTTCCTCCAACAGACGAATGATCTTAACATTTGCGATCTTTCCGTTCTTAACAGCATCAGTAACCTTCTTAACCAACCCAGCCTTTGCGCTATCATTAAGACCAGCAAGCAACTCCTTAGCAGCTCCCACATCAGAGCCGTAGAACTTCTTCATATCAGCAGCAGTAATCTTTGCCGCAAATACGGATGTAAGATTCAGTTTCTTTAAAACCTCGTCATTACAAATCAGAAGCCACTTTTCAGTAAAGTAGCGTGGATGCTTTGCCTTCATGGTCTTAATTTGCATATAAGTCATTTCCTGCTCGTCACCGACTTCCTCCCAAGCAAAGCTATCCATCGTCTTTAAACAGGTGTAATACACCGCTGGAACCAAAGCACGAACCTTAACTTTGGTATCATCCTTTAAAGCGGGGGAAGTGGGAGCAGCACCAAACTTCTTATCTGATGCTGCTGTATCAGGAGTATTTAAAATCTTTTCTTCCTGTCCCAAAAATAACGCCTCCTAAAATTTATTTGCGTATCAATTACGCCAGTTCCCAGCAACCAACAATGTCACTGGAAATAACAGCCAGACCAGCCTTAACCTGAATCTGACCTTCAAGAGTCTGATCCATGTTCTCACGGTTGTCAGTAACTTCCTTCAGACGAGAATCACCCTCATAAACGAACTTGATGGGCTTGCCGTTAGTAGCAAGGATCAAGATGCGAGTAGTGGACAGAGCGAACTCGAAAGTACCCTGCTTGAACACTTGAGGAATAACCATCAGAGGATAGCCTTCCCAATCGCTCACAACGCCGTTCTTCTTGCGCTCTTCCTTAGCGGAATCAGCAATCCAGTTCTCGTCAATGTTCTTCTGCAACTTACGCAGAGCTGCGCCAGTACCAACCAGAACAGGCTTAATACCACCGTTAGCGGCAGAAACCTTGTCAATCAGTTCGAACAACTGATCACGCTCAGTATCGGTAGACAGTGCGCCGTGACCAGAGAACTCGGCTGGCATCATCTCGCCCATATTACTGAAAGCAACATAAACTGCGCTCTGGAATGCCTGTAAGAAGGACTTACGAGCCTTATCCAGCATCTTAGCGAAGCTGTCAATATTCTTCATGAAACGCTCAAATTCGTTGTAGAAATGAACATCCCACCAATAAGTATCAACGGAGAACTGAGTACCCAAATCCATACGCTCACGGGCAGTATCCCAATGATTACCGCTGAACTTGGAAACAGTCAGATAACCGTTATCCTCGGCATAGAATTCATTCTTATCGCCCAAGTCAAGACGAATTTCCTCAACGAAACGATTGAAGAACTCATTCTCTTTCCAACCTTCAGGCAAAGTCTGATCCAGAGTAGTTTCCAGAATCTCATAAATGTCATTCTTGTACTTACGATAAGTACGATAATTCCACTTCTCGCCATGCAGAATTTCCTTCTCAAAACGAGAACGAATATTATCATCAATGCTGCCAGCGTTGGTATCAACATTAGCGGCAACAAAGTTGCTCAATTCACCTGTGTAACTATCAACACAAGTTGCAATTAACTGCTGCTTCTCAACGGAGAAGTGAGCCAGTTTTTCCATATTACAAGCCATATTCAATACCTCCAATCATGTATTTCTTGTTATTAGCCCACAATATCGTTACGCAGAATCTCGATAAAGTAGACAACATAAGGATGACCGTAGGTTGCACCGCTCTTAACAGTCCAGCCCAAACCACGCTTTGCAGAGCCAACGATCTTACCGTAGAAGCCCTGACCAGCAATGCCAGTCTCGTCAACCATCTTCACAGTGGTCTTACCGTCCTGAGCAATGACATACTTGCCAATCTCAATTTCACCCTCACCAGCGTCAATGCCGCCAGCAGTAACAGCGTACATATCGTGAGCCATCAGATCATAACCACGGAAAGGACGCTCTGCCTCATTCACGAAATTATAGAGAGCCTGATTACTACGCTTGCACTCGTCATAATCCCACTCAGGATTAGCAACCAAGATAACCTTGCTCTTATTGATCAAATCGGCGGTAGGAGCCAAGAACTCATGAGTTTCAATGCCCTCCACATCTGCCGCCATATCGCCAACATAACCGATATGACCGTTTTCCACATCCACATCAGAAATCAGGCTATACATATGACCGCCGCCACGAACTGCTGCAATTTTAGAAGTTTCAACGACTGTATAATTCTTATTCATAGTCCTATACCCTCACTTTCATATTATTTCTTAGTGGGCAGAATGCCATAGCGGGAGTTCACTTCCACAGCGGGCTTCTGCTCAAACACATCTGCAACCATAGGCGCAGGATTCTTATCCTTGCGGCTAAAGTTTGCATTCAAGTTTTTCTCTGTAAAGAGAATAGCGCACTGATTTTGAATCTGTTCAACAGTGAAATCATTACGATTTTCCTTCATGTTGATATAATCAGCGTTATCGCCCAAATGCTGATCAAACTTTGCAAACTCAGCATCCTTTGCCGCCTCAGCAGCATCGGCCTGACGCTTCTGTTCATCGGCAACATAAGCATCATACTTGGGCTTCATTTCGTCATAATCGTTCTTGACAGTGGTGTAATTCTTCTCGGCAGTTTCCTTTTCCTTGGTAACTGCTTCAACCTGATTATTCATGTAATCTGCCAGACCATCAAAAGCCTTTTCGAATACATCAATCTCATTCTCGCTGCCAGCACCCTCGATATTTTCATACTTAGTCTTTTTACGAACCGCAGAATCAAAATCAATCTTGATCTCGTCATTTTCCATACTGAATTTCATACCGTACATACGATAATGGTCAGCACGATCCATGACAATCACTTCATCGTCCTGAACATCCACGAAGCAGAACTGAGAACATTCCCAGCCCCATTTATCACGGAAAGTCTTTTCATCAAGGATTGCATAAATCTCGTCTAACTGTTCCATCAAATTCAGTGTGAAATTAGGAGCAACATCTTTTGCCATGTTGTCATCCTCCTTTCCAGTTAATTCTTTTCCAGCAGCAGTAAACAGCGAGTATTCCTGCAACTTCTCTTTAATTTCCTGTGCAATGTTTGAAACGGTATACTGAGCAACCGCCTCGCTATCAATCATTGCTGGCTGAATTTTTTCGTCAGTGGATGACAGCAAGCAACATCCATCGAATTTGAATTCAGTGAATTTAAATGTGCCGTCCTCCTGTTCTTCGCCAGTGATTGAAGAAAGTTCAAGTTCCATACTTTGTGGTTTGCCGCCATCTCGTTCAAAAATCGTTACTGCATCATCGAATTTAGTCCACAACAGCGCATCAACCTGAAAGAATTCACGACAAATACCATCAGAACAAACTTTTTCAATCCAGCGATAGTTACAAGATTCAGGGATCACACCATATGCAGAACCAGCATATACATATCGCTTACCATTTTCATCTTCGATCAACTTGTATTTATGACCTTGGAAATCCAATTCTCCGTCTGGATTCAGAGCGATATACCCCAAAACTGGTGTATTCTTAATGCTTTCGGCACAAGCATCAACAATTTCCTTATCAAAAATACTGCCGTTAAAATTCAAGCCTGTATGTAAAACATCAATTGTGATGGCAAGAAATCTCGAATCATCTGTTTCAACACATTCGTTGATCGTAAATGACACTGGCAATCTTTTTTGCTTTTGACTCACTTTCTTAATCACCGCCTTTCTTGGAATATTTTAATAACACCTTTCGGTGGTATTAACGATTTAAGTCTTTTTCTTTATTAGCAGACTTTTCGCCTTCGTCCGATAAATCCAAACCTTTGCTTTCATTTGTCGGTCTGCCATCGGAGCCATCTCCGCTTTGTGTATAAGAGGTAGAAAGCGGAATGAAATAATCTTGCAAATGCAAAATATCCACCTCTAAAATTGCATCGCCAATCAATCTGGACTGTGATTTTCCTAAAGAAGCCGCATAATCCAGTTTAAATGGCAAACCGTTTTGAGCCGCTTTCAAATAAGCATCTGCGGTTTCGTATCTATTAAATACCGTAGAATCCTGAATTCTCACAGCGAACTTATATAACGGCTTATTATATTTACGCATCTTAATGAAACGATTAAAAAATCGTTCACATTGACGGTAAAAAGCATAAATAAAGGAAGCGTCATTTTCCAAAGACAACTTAAACGCCGTTCCAGCAGAACCAGCATTAAACAATTCATGAGGAACACCAGCATTATCATAAAGATTTGTCACGGCATCGCTCAAATTGTTTGTGCTATTAGTATTGTCTTTAAAACTGACTGCTTCCGCATTGCCGGGAACATGGAGCAAACCAACATCCTCTGGCATATTTGCCTTATTCATCTCGGCAAAAACTGTTAATGTATCTTCCGTTAAAAGAGGCTTATCAACAGCATCCTCGTCAATAGGAATTTCCACAACAATTGCTTTATAGTTATCAACTCTTGCCTTTTGCAGCTTCAACTTTTTGTAAACATCCAAATCCAAAATATCTTTTGTCAAAGCCATCATAAATGGCATTGGTGTCAATAAAGAAGTATTGAATTTGAAACAAACCTGTTGATCGGCAGGGGGAATATACCAACCATCATGATATTTTTCTCCATGATGATAATCCAAATACGCTTGTTTGATATTATCGGGATATGTACCAATTTCCAAAGGACTGATTCCGCTTAAACGAATGCGGTAATTATAAACGCCATCCTGAATCTGTCTAATTTCACAAATCACAGGATTTAGCTTTAGAATAAAGAAATCCGTAGAATCCTCAAAAATCAATCCATAGAAAACATCTTCAGGCACAATTGTTTCCATAATTTTCAACATTTCATGTTTTAAGTTGATTTTCTCAAATTCACTGCATACAGCGAAATATGTGTCACGCAGCTTCTTTTGTTTTTCCTCGGTATTGAGTTCATCAACTTTCAAATCATATACATCAATCACATAATTGAACAATCCCATTTTTGAGAAGTAATTATTGATACGCATATAAAATGGAGATACATTCATCAAATATCTGCTTGTTTCCAAAAGAATAGATGAATGAGAACGAGGATTTTGCAGTGCATCTTGAATTTTTTCAATGGAATATGCTCCAATTTTCATTGAATTCAAAATGTTTGTATTACTACATAAATCATGAACCATCAATCTCTTGAATGCACTTAAATCAAGCGGTTTTTTGCCAGACTCCGCATCCTGAATAGCTTTTACATCTTTTTCGTAACTTTTGCTCGAATAAATCACTTGTTTGCGTGGCATTTCTATCACCGCCTTTCTTTAATACATTCTTGGTTTGCGATTGAGTGCCTGTAATTTCTTTGCAAAAGACTTTGCATCAAAATCACTCTTTTGGTTATCTCCCTCACCAACCTTTACAATATAGTACAAGAGATATGCCACAGCAGAAAAACGGTCTTTATCAAATTTATTAACAACCTTTTCTACCGAAAGGTTCTTACCATTTTGGATTAACTTTAAGTTACCAACCTCTTGGAAGAACAATTCTTCCTGAACAAATGGCATAACCTTAGAGTTCAAATCGTCATTATCTTTAATTGCGTAATCGCCGCCATTTCTACTCTCTAAAAATCTGAATTTACCAGAATCAATCATATCAATGAAGTTAGACAAAATACTTGTCTGTGCAGATTGTGCCTTTAAATCATATAAACACTTTTCTGCTTTTGCGGTTTCTGGTTCCGCAGTAGTATTGATCGTATCCCAAGCTGGATATGTTTCACCAGACTTCGGATCATAACTTTCTTTCAAAAGTTCATCTACCAAACCAGTACCCAAACCGTTACCGTCCACAACCACAATTCTTGCGTTATATCGTTTTCGAATTCTCTTTACGATACACGCCTGAGTCGAAAAACTTAACATATTAGATACATGAATGATATTGACCAAATTGATATTTTCAATCTTTCCCTCGCTGTTGCGAATTACTTGACCAACAGCAATAGAAGATTGGTTATTACTCTTATTTTGTGAACGAGCCACATCCATTGCCAGATAAAATTCATCGTTGTCATTAGACGAACTTAAAACAGGCTCAGTCAATGTTCGGCAATTCATCAAGCGGTTAATATTAACCAATGCGCCTGTTGCACTGCCAACCCATTTGCCACCATAGTTCATATCAAATGCAATAGGGGAGGAATCTCGTTTCTTTTTCAGAATGGTACTCTTACTGGAACCTCTTCCATACCAGCATCCAAGCATCCAGTCAGACCCAAGCACAATTTTACCTTTCAAATCACGCATATCCTGAATCATCTGCAAGCTGCGCCGATATTCGTCTGAACCTCTAAAGCCCGGTGTAGTAAAGAAGTTGATTTGCTGATTTAATTCCTCTGGATTTGTGATTGCCAGCTTGCCAGTCGTGATACGACCAACCTCAACAACAGGTTCAAGAGCATCTTCAAAAGTCGTATTATCCATTAAGTTTGATTCCTCAATGTTCAAACGCTTTCTACGCTGACCCTTACTGGATTGAGCATTTGCCAATGCGTCAATTCGTGCATCGTTTTTAAACACAATCAAAGCATCGCCTTTTACAAAACTGGTCTTTTTAATCTCATTTAAGAGCATTGGATAATAACGCACCAATTCGTTATATTTATCTTTCAACAAAGAAGCTGCGTTTTCTTTTGTCTGAGCGGTCAAACCAATCTCAATGTTGGGATACCTGATTGCTGTAATAACCATCGTTGCAACCTCAGCAAAGGTTTTGCCCCAACCACGAGGAAAACAACCATACTCACTAAAAAATCTTGCGCCGCATCTCATGAAAATACGCTGATCAGAATGTAATTTAATGCCACCCTCTTTAGGAGCCATTAAATCAAGCGCAAGATCGGGATACCACAACCATAAATTTGCAATTTCCTCATATTTATCCATACTTGCTTCAAAAGCAGAATCATTATTCAGACTATTACTCATTACTCGTCACCTCGATTATAATCAGGCGGCAGCGTAATAAATTCTTTGATGCGTTCACGATTTGAAACTGTTGGATCATCAGCAAAAATTCCATATGGATCACCATACTGCTGGATATATTCAGCCACTTTTTCATCATAGAACTTATACACATCTTCATATGCACATTCAGTCTTGCCTTCCAAACGGCGGCAATAATTAATAAAGCACCAGATTACAAAATCCAGTGCATCATTTGGTCTATAACGATATTTTGGCAGAATACGAATAACATCTTTTGTACGCTCTACCTTTTGAAAAAATTCAGAGAAACTACTGATACCACCTTGAAGATCGCTTTGATTAAGCTGTTTCAAAGCATCACTGGACAGTTTACCCCATTTTTCAGCCTCAGCAGTATTACCACTATTCGTTGCAATCTCTTCTCTTGCCGCAGCTCGGACATAACGCAAAAGCAATTTCTTTTGACTTTCTGTAATGCTCGGATAGTCATTTTTCATTGTGTCATAATAACTAAGCATTACCTTATATTCTTGAGCCGTACAACCTTCGCCAAATAACTTGATAATATCCTCAGTTACCTCAAAATTATTATCGGTCAAATAATATACCTGATCAGAACCAATAGATTTTCGTCTGGAACTTTCCACACGATTATCAATATTCTGCTTTGATTCAAAACAACTATCTGCCCAAGTCTTTGAACGATGTTGCTGAATAGAAATGTTCTTAATGTATTTACCGATAATCGGATCGTAGGATACTTCTTGTGTTCCAAGATTTTTACAAACCTCGTTGACTGAACTTTCCCAAATGTCCTGTAAAAATGGCCTGTCTAATTGACGCAAAATCGAATACAAATTATCAATGTTGAACTCACCGTCATCATCATAACAGGCATTTCGAATACATTCCTTGCATATCGGCATTCTACCATCACTATGCAACGGATTGTAGCTTACATAGAACAAACCATCTCTTTTTTCCTGCTGACAAGCAGAACAATATTTTTTCTTAATTTGCTTGGCAGTAGAACTGCCTGATTTTCTCGCCATACTGCCACGCTCCTTACTTTAAAAATTGGCTCTCCGTGTAGGACTCGAACCTACGACCCTCTGATTAACAGTCAGACGCTCTACCGACTGAGCTAACGGAGAATATAGAAAAAGACCAAGGATTTCTCCTTGATCTTTATTGGTCTGAGTGGTGGGACTCGAACCCACAGCCTCGTGAACCCAAATCACGCCGTCTACCAGTTGGCGTACACCCAGTTATGGTAGGGGAGAAGGGGATCGAACCCTCACGGTGCTGCCACCAGCGGATTTTAAGTCCGCATCGTCTACCAGTTCCGACACTCCCCCATATGGCTGGGGTAGTTGGACTCGAACCAACGATGCAGGAGTCAAAGTCCTGTGCCTTACCGCTTGGCGATACCCCAATATTTTATTATCCCGCTGCGTTGCAAGCCGCTCTCGCCAAGATAATGGAAAGACACTAAGACCGTGGTGATACGGGATTTCTCACTGTATCTGTCTTGCCTAAACAAAAACAATCAACATGAAGTGAATTGGTACGGATGATGGGACTCGAACCCATACACCTTTCGGTACAAGAACCTGAATCTTGTGCGTCTGCCAGTTACGCCACATCCGCTTAATAAATGGTGCGGGTGGTGGGACTTGAACCCACACGGTATTACTACCAACAGATTTTGAGTCTGCCTCGTCTGCCGATTCCGACACACCCGCATATAAAAGAAATATTATCGTAATTTCCCCATCGGCAAGTTGGTTTGCCTCATAGACGATGGACTAAAACCATAGGACATTCATTTCATACAAAATGTTTTCCAACAGTCCTGTTTGGTGCGCCAGACGGGACTCGAACCCGTGACTTACCGCTTAAAAGGCGGTTACTCTACCAACTGAGTTACTGGCGCATATTCAATTGATAGAATGGTGGAGAATAGCGGAATCGAACCGCTGACCTTCTGCTTGCAAGGCAGACGCTCTCCCAACTGAGCTAATTCCCCATGTGGAGCTGGTAGACGGACTCGAACCCCCGACCTATTGATTACAAATCAATTGCTCTACCAACTGAGCTATACCAGCATATTTAATAAAATGGCGGGAAGGGTGGGATTCGAACCCACGCACCGCTATCAACGATCTACTCCCTTAGCAGGGGAGCCTCTTGAACCTCTTGAGTACCTTCCCAAATGGTTGCGGGGGCAGGACTCGAACCTGCGACCTTCAGCTTATGGGGCTGACGAGCTGCCAACTGCTACCACCCCGCAATATAATGGCGATGCGTAGGGGACTTGAACCCCTGACCTCTGCCGTGACAGGGCAGCGTTCTACTCTTCTGAACTAACGCACCATATGGTGATCTGTACGGGATTCGAACCCATGTTACCGCCGTGAAAGGGCGGTGTCTTAACCGCTTGACCAACAGACCGTCTTGTATTTCTTGTTATTAAGTCAATCTTACAGGAGGTCTATCGCCTCCTGACATTGACTATTATACTTGTATTTCTTGTTATTGTCAATACCTTTTGAAAAACTTTTTTAAAAAATTTTTGGTGGAAGGGAGAGGTATCGAACCTCCACCCTACGGTTTTTCAGACCGCCGCTCAGACCTCATAAGCTACCCTTCCATATCAAGGAACAGCAGATCAACCGCTGTTCCTTAAAACATTTTTCAAGGTATTTCCGGGAGTGACCTTCACAGATTCAGAATCAGGAATATCAATCAACCCATTATTCTTTAAATCATTGCCCTTATGACCTTTTCGCTTTCTACGCTCAAATTTCAAAAATCCATGCAACGCAACTACTTCATTTCTGCGCATAGCATCATAAACTGTTTCCTCATAAGCATCTACCATCTCGGTAACTGCTTTCTTTGTTTGTCCAGTTCTCTCTATGATTTCTGCGATTAACTCACTTCTATTCATATTTCACCTCATAACTTAATCGCATATTCGATAGTTTTACCTCGACCATGCTCCAAAACTAAAAATGTTGCGCCAGCATTTGATGTTTTATTGATCGACATAGAAAAATCATCAACGCCAATAATACTCGGAACATTAATTACTTCCTGATTAATACCAACCGTTTCACTCTTTGCATGGTGTTTATGACCAGCAATCAGGAAATCGAGCTGCACACGATATTTCTGCGAAAAATCTTTGATGGCTTGTTCCATACTTTTTACTTCACCGTGGATACCACAAACCTGATAACCTAAAATCTCCGCATAAATCAATCCAGTTGGATTTTCAATAAATGTAAAATTCGGATTTTCTGAAAGTCGTGTACGAATCATAGCATTCACAACCAATGCCATATTTTCTTGTGTAAATGTTCCTTTTGGCTGACCAAGCATACGAAGTTCGGAATGATTTCCGCTCGTGGTCTGAAATTCCACCTGAACATATTTGCTCAACTCATTCAGCCAATTTACGATAAACTCTGCATAACGAACAGTGCTTTCTACAACGCCATATCGAAGCTGCATAAGCTGTTTTACACGCAAAAGTCCATCCTCAAAATCTCCCATAGAAAAAACATAGATTTTTGAAAAATTCTCTTTTTGTACGATCTGAATTGTCTGATTCAGCAAATCCCACATACGATCCTCAAAAATCTCAGGACTATATGCGTTGATTACCTCATTAGACAATCCACGAATTGTAAATTCCGTACCATAATGTTCATCACCAAAAATAAGAATACCCGCACGATGATTGTTCTCTACAAAAATTGGAGCAGGAATATCCAGCGGCTCCAATTCTGCTACTGCTTGACAAATATGTTCAACGATCAATTCATCTCGTGCATTTTCTCGCAGCCAGCGATTCAATTCCAGTTTTTCCGTCTGTAATTTATATCGCTCTTTCTTAATTTGGTTCAAAACATTTTCTGTATTGGTAGGGGAGGGAACATCCTTAACTTCCGCAGGATCATGAAGCCATCCTGCTTCCAAATATTCATAAAGCAGTTTTGCTCCTTTGCGAATCGTATCACGATGTTCAACCTCTCCTGTGTATTCTGTTCTCAAATCAGCAATGTCTTGCCATTCAATTGTAGAATCATTTAAGCGTCTGGTAAGTAAGTCATATTGTCGGGCTAAAAATTCCGCTCGTTCTATGGCTATCCACCTCCAAACTCTTAATCTTCCTCTGCCTTATCCTGTTCGTCCTGACCGCTAAAATCCATACAATCATCCATTGTCAGAGTAATTCCAAGGTCTTTCTTAGCACTCTCATGGAACTTCATCAGCTTAGACAGCTTTTCGCAAACAAGATAATGGTCACAGTTATCACAAATAAAATTGTTGATCATAATTCAAAATCCTCTCATTCTTGTATTTGTTGTTATTTCAATCTAATAGGTCTGCCATTGCAGCCGTTTCGCTTCGTTCAGTTTTTAAGAGTTTCACAAATCCAAACCTATGATGACCTTTCAGCCGATCAACAGCAATCATCAATCCGTTATTCTCTGCAAATACTTTATGGTCAGTCTGGCGATAATCGCCGTTTAACCACAATGCAGAACCATTGCCAACACGACCAAGCAAAAGCTGAATATGTTCCTTTGTCATATTCTCTGCCTCACTACACATAATAATCGTGTTTTTAATATCTCTGCCTCGAATAAATCCAAGATGTTCAACCTCAATCTGACCATTACTAATAAACCGATCCAATCCCTCAATACCACCAACATGATCAGCTAAAGGCATTGCAAAGGGAAGTAGTTTATCAAATGCGTCACCGGGGAGAAAACCAAGCGGCTTAGAATTTTTAACCTCAACATTATTACGAACCCACATGATTTTATCATATTTGCCCTGCATCACTAAATCCAGAGCTGCTGCACACATCAAATAATCCTTACCAGAACCGAAGCATCCAGAAATGATTTTCACTGTAATATCATCATTGTAGAGCATATCCAGTGCAATTCTCTGTTGTGGATTCCTTGGCTTTACATCCTCTGTATAGCTATTCTTAATCATCCGATACCCAACAAGCACATACTTCTTTCCATCCCAGCGATAATAGTCAACAACATTACCATCACCGTCATCAATCAATACATACTCGTTTTCAAGACAACAAAAAATATTCTGTCCCATGTTTCCATAGAATTCAGGCAGTCGAACATCATCATTTCGGATTTCCTGAAATCCTCGATATTCATTCATGTAAAAACTCCTTACTGTATCGGCGTTTAAATGATCTCGTCTAAGTCGCAATCCTCGCCAATAATATAATCAGTTACACCAAGTTCCTTAGCCTCGTCAGAGAACATATACCACTCTTTTCGCATCTGAGCGTCATACATCTCTGATGTAATCTTGGTTCTGTCCAACACATATTCCTTAACTCTTGCCTCAATGCGCTTATTAAATTCCATCTGGTCCTGTGCTTTTGCACCAGAATTATAAATGAAATTAGAGCCATCGTGCATCAGGTACTTTGCTGTTTTAGAGCCATAACGCTTATGACCAGCCAAACCAATCAAAAAGCCCATAGAATACTGATACCCAAGATTGATTGTGTAAACAGGAGTCTTACTTTGACGAATCACATCAATCAGTTCAAAACCGGGATCAACGCTGCCGCCATTGGAAGAACAATAAAGCAGAATAGGCTTGCGTTCCTCAACTGGCTTTCCCTTGTCATCTGCATTGTACTGCAAAATATGAGAAACAATATCATCAATGATACATTCATCAATATCGCAAGTCAGAAACAGCTTTCTATCCTTCAAATTTTTTAAATAGAAAACTTCATTGACCCCCCAATTTTTCAATACAGTTGCTTCATCAAATTCAATATCATAAAAATCACTATTCTTATGTACCATAAGCGTCCTCCTTATCCGTGCCACTTACGTCTACGCTCACGCTCCTTATCAATAGTAGCGCAAATACGAGCTGCCTCTGCATTACTATCAACAATCAACCGAAGATATTTTTCTGCTTCTGGCAAATAATAATGATGACGCTTGCTTTTTTGAATACAAGTCCGTACAATTTCAGCACGAGGAAATACCTGACGGACAGCTTCAGACTCAAATTTCGTAATTTTGATCAAACAAATCTCATTCCTTTTCAATAAATTTGGGGATTTATAGTTCCCATAAATATGGGGGGTTCTTAATATATCCCTTGGGAGCAGTTAGCAATCGAAACAAAAACCCCATGATTATGGTCTTTTTATGAAATTCATGGTATTTTCAGCACCGATTTTAGAACGAAAAAGTTCTTAATTAAACTAAATCAAGCCATTTCATATTTAATTTGTATTGCTTCATAAAAGAACACAAATTATAACAATCAGACTTAGATAAAGTTTGTGTTTTAGACTTGAACTTTTTAAAAGAACTAATACTAATACCAACCTGTTCAGCTAACCATTCCTGCTTAATTCCATATTCTTTTAAGAATTTATCAACTTCGTTGGCAAATTCTTCTTGATTATTATAATTCAAATCATAATCCTCGCTTTCGCCATGCGTTTTCAAATAACGAAAATCGTATATCTGAATATCTCCTTCTGCATCTTCTCGTAAAATGTTCACAGGCGAAATGCTTTTTTGAATGATTTGATAAAAACCAGACAGCATAAAGCCACGCACTTGTTCCAACAACGAAAAGAATAAAAATCTTGCTACATCTGAATATTCTTCTTCCAACTTACCGAGCAATTTTCTCATTGTCTTTTCATTTATTTGAATTTCTTGCAACGCTGCGGAACACTTTTCTTTGATTTCATTTGCTTGTTCTCTTTTTTGCTTATTACTATATTCTTGATTGCTCCATAAAGAATTAATATCTCGCTTTGCAGTTCGTGCTAATTCAATAATCTGCTGTTCAATTTCTTTTTGATACTCTCCCTTTACAGAATTAATTGGAATTAACATATATGATAATCCGTGATTAGCTTCCTTATCACGAGGAACATAAAACCGATTAATACATTTCTGCAAATAATCCATAGATGTTTCATGCTTCAAATAAGACATTCTGCCTCTTTCGATCACAATATTATTTGCGGATTCTTTCTTTATCGTCTGAGCGTCCTTGTATTTGTCCGTCTTGAACAATTTCTGGAATTCGTCATCTTGCTCTACATACACATGATAATCATCGCGATAGCCCTTATATCCATCAATGTACTTAAAAAACAAAGGTCTGACATGGCGATTCTTTTTATCTCGCACATCATACTTTTTCTTCAGCAATTGCAGCTCACGAGTGTTGTTCGCAGGATTTTCACGCTTTGCAGAGTCAATTTCAAGATTGCTCATAACATCCAACTGAGAAATATCGCAGTACAATTCCATCACATCATCAACACTGGCTCCCTTGTTAATACGATCCCAAAGGATGGAATTGAGTTCCTGCGACAGATTAATAATCTCACCAATCTTATTTACGCTGGTCTTAATATCAAGATCAGCCTTTTCACGGTTTGTATATCTGCGATTTCTCATTGCAGACTTTACCAATTTAGTCGGAACAGGGAAGTTATCATAATTCCGCTTTGCCGCCGTAACTAAAATCTCATTATCAGTTAGCAGCATCGTATCAGAGTCAAAATCTGCACCGCTCAAACGCTCAAGCAAATTCTCCTGAATACTGTTCACATACACAATCTCATTTGTTGGATTCATATAACGAGCAATTTCAGGACGAATCACATTACGAGTAACCAGAATATTACCAATCGTCACATGAGGACTGCGAGAACCAAGCAGCTCCTTACCGCTCTCAAACATTTCACAGTGAACCGTATCTCTTTCAATGATAGAAGATCCATCGAATTGACCAATTGACATTTTCAACATCTCAATCGGATTGCCGCACAGGGTACTGTAATTGCCTCGAACCAACACATGACCACAACGCAGATTTTTGATAAACGACTTGATTAAATCATTGCAGAAATTACGATACATCTTAGTCTTAGCAAATCGGTCATTCATACCAAGCAGTCGATAAATAATATCATTCTTGGATGTGACCGCTTTTGTATAGAAAGTATCATCAGGAGATTGATACTGATAACTGATCTGATGACGAAGCACCGCAGGATCGGTCTTAATCATCCTTGCATAGTCCAAAGATGGCTTAATAAATTGCTCAACCTCTTCATATGTCATCTGCAAGGTATTAATAAGTTGATAATGTGTCTGCACCATACGCCCATCAAAAAAATGAGTTTTCTTCTCATATTTGACAACGCCAAAAGTCGTTTCCAAAGTATCAAGCCAATGATCCAAAGTACCAAACTTGAGAAATTTAATGGAACTCGGTGTTGTAATCAGCTTAACATCCTCAATCTTCTTTGCACGAGTATATCCGTTAAGTTGACTGATTTTCTTAATTCCATGATCTGCAAACCACTGCTGAATATTTGCATTAAAACAACATGACTTAAAAAATCTGGCTCGAAGCAGGAGCATACCCTTATTAGAATATTCTCCAAACAGACTGCGATCCATCAAAGACTGTCCATCCCAAATGCTGTTTGAAATTTCCACATCTTCAGGTTTCGATACAAGCCGCCCATCAACCAGCCTTGTTGCAATTGCTCGTTCATGAAATACACTTTTATAATCATCCACGACCAGAATGTTTTCTGGTTTAATCTCAATCGTGTCGATGATGCTACTAAGCGTCAGCGCAATATAAGGTTCAAGTGCAGCTAAATCAATGTCTTGACCTTCCTTCACCTGAATGCCGCACATTTCCCACTCGTGCATAGCATTATACAATCGTTCATTAATGAACAAACATTTACCTACACGGCTGGAACCAGAGCTGCGCTTAAAGCGGACATACTTAATGCCTTCGCAAACAAAACCATTTTCATAAATATCAGATCGAATATCTGCAACATTGTTACAGGTCTTGATATTATCTTTTGCTCGATACATCCCATCTTTAAAAATGAAATAGGGAAGTTCTTCGGCATCCACAGGGTTGTTTACTTTCTCGCCAGTTTGAACACCAACAATTTCACCATCATCCCAAGCAATACAATCCTCGAACTCAAGATCGTCAATTCTATATCCGAAACGAATATAGTAACTGCCTCTTACTCTGTTAAATTCTTTATTGCTATATTTGAAAGTAACATTGATAACCTGACAAGAATACTCTTTGCCTCTGGAATGAACTTCGTCATATTCATTGCCTTTTTCATCAAAAGAGAATACAGTTTCCAACTGCTCTACATCAGCAATAGGAAACAAATTTTTATGTACTTGCCGCATTTTAATTAAATCAAGACTATAATCCAGAGAATTGATGAATCTTGATAAATTCAGATTTCCAGTTTTATTTTTCAACCTGTATCCATTCTTGGGGTCTAAGCTATTGGAAATATAAATATCTTTACCATCCAAAGAAGGGATATAAACCGCATTCGTATTAATAATTTCCACCACCAATCAATGAATTCGCAAACTTAATGTGTTCTGGTGTATAGAACTCTGCATTATCTGGAAGTTCTTCTCTGAATTCCTCTGGAATTTCGCCTTGACACCAAAGATTATTTGTCGTAATAGTTCTTCCATCAAAAAACCTAATCCAGAACCTTCGTCCAGCACACCCTAAAAACGGATGCTGATCAGGATTTTTGACTTCACCTCCATCACAATAACATTGCCCACCAATAACAATGTGTTGCTCCTTTTCAGCAATTAACTCACGCCAAAAATGACGATGAAAACATTCGCCACTGCACAACACCGCATTTGTGTAACAACTCTTTTCAATTTCTTTTCCGCAAATCACGCATTTCAAAATATCACCTCCATGCTTGTATTTGTGGTTATTTATTTGTTTGGAGCCTCAAACTTAAAATCAAAATACTTTTCAATTTCAGGACAAACTTCTAAAAATTCTTTTGTATATCGAATGGTAGAATGTTCCTTTTTTGTAATCCCGTCATGAATTTCTACAAACTCACGATAGGATTTCTTTTTGAAAAACTGAACTTGATTACACCATCTTGCCAAATTTACATACATTCCTCTATACGGAGAATTTTTATAATTATTGTGACGCATAATATATGGAACGCAGCCATAAGATGCAAGAATTTGAATACGCTTAAAAGCATCTATAATATCTTGAATCCAAAAATCGTCATCACAAACATCCTTAGAATGTTTATAGCCAACAAAAACATAAAACTTTAAAATACGATCAGTATGCTTTCTTACAAGTTTCAACTTGCTCTCAATCAAATCCCTGTCTTTGATATTATCAAAAGCAAAAATATAATCACCAATCCATTTAGACTTCTCAAATATCTCAACACATTTTTCATCAGTTAAAAGTCGCTCGTCACATCCTTGCTTAAACTGAAACCGTTTTCCAGTTGCTTGCAATTCATGAAAAATCTCTTTCCATTGCGCACAAGCCAAAATGTTATCGTCAAGACAACATATATATGGACGATCAGGATCGACAAACTCTTGAATAGAACTATTGCGAATACATTTTTTGTAATTTCTATTTACACAGAAATCACAACCACGAATACATCCTCGTGTTGCAAACCCTATTGAAAAATCTAAGTAATATTCTAAAGATTTACGACTTGCCCCCCCCGCAATAAGGTCATTGACTACATCATCATACAAGTGATAATCTGGCATGATATGTTCAATCTCCGTAGGGAGTGGGAGAGCTTTATCATAAAAGAAACCCGTTCCTCCATATTCAACATTCGGCAAACAAAGCAATGGATGATCAGAGTAATATTCTCCTACTGTTTCCTCGTTCTTCATTGCCTTATCTTCTTTTTCCATCGGTATTTCTGTATCTATGAACACTTTAGAAATATATACTTTGTCGTATTGCTCTAAATTTTCATAGTCCATTTTTAAAATGACATGATCCCCTTGACTTTTATGAAAAGCAGAAATCTTCATAACAGCAAGATTTGGGAACCGATGATTACCAATACCAATCAAGTCAGCGTCAATAACAGCAATATTCATCAATTCACCTACTTGTATTTATTGTTATTATGGTTTATATAAAGCGACATCGTGCTTTTTAAAATTACTTTGAATCAATTCATATATAGTTTCCCAACGACCTCCACCATTGCCACATCCAATCATATACGGCATAGCAATTCGTTCATTGTGTGGAACAATTTTATCAAGTTCATAAAAACATTTACTGATTGCTTTCATGTCTGTATGTTGTCTATTTAATCCATACTGCTCCTGCCCAAATAAATTACAGATAATTTTGCCATCATATGTAGGAATTAATAAAATACGACCAATTAAATCACGAATACAATGCTCTTCGCAATAATTTTGATAGCGGCGGTATACATCGGGATATTTATCCATAATTTGAGCTGCAACACCTCTGCCCATCTTCCCGTAGCAATTTACTTGGTGAGCAATATAAGTTTCCTTTGCTGACAGCAAATCACCATCAACAATGTTAATTTGACTCATATCATTAACCCTCCATCTCTTCCATAATTTTATAAAAATCACTGCCTTTGATTTCTTGAAACATATTTTCTGGCATTTCAACCCGCTCCGCACTATAAGAGCAATACAAAATTCCGCTATAATCAAACAAACGGCTTGAACTCCTGCCAACAATTACTGAATTATACCAAGATGGAGAAGGCTTGTAATATATCTTCATATCAGCAGCTTGTTTAATCCAAGCCTTACCGATTACGGAGTTTTTCTTAAACATATATAGTCCATTTTCTAAAGCATATTTTGTAAATTGCTTTTCAAATTTTATTTCGTCATTTTCTGTTGGAACAATACCGATTTGATTATTTGAAATCCAATACTGAGTTGATTCAATCCCATTTCGAGCAAAAAAATCATTTACAATTTTATTATTATCAGAAATAGAGTTCTTCCACTTCCAATAATCATTATGCAATTGTGAACCTTCTTTAACAATATAAAATTTTTCCACAACCATCCTCCTAAACATGAGTCCATATTTCATTTTTTACAATTCTGGAAATCAAACCGACACTTACACCAAAATAAGCGGCAAATTCTTGTCGGTTGCACTTTTGCCCTTTACCTTTTGGTATGTAATTGGAGCGTATGTAAATCACATCATTCTCAGTCAGCTTCGCCATTCCATTGTAGCTGCCTTGATAATATCCAAAGCGTGAATTTTGCGCCAACTGATATGGAATAGAAGGATCAATTAAATCCATTTCAACAGCATGGTTATAATTATCTCTGCGAGAACACCATTCTAAGTTATCCAGCCGATTATTTGTTTTCTTACCATCAATGTGATTAACAATTTCATATCCATAAAGATTGCTTAAAAATGTTTCTGCAACACAACGATGTATACGAATATTTTTATTTCTGCCATTGACAGAAGTACATATTTGTAAATACCCGCTGGAACACATATTTAAAGAATAAACTCTTTTATTTTTAGTATTTCTGATTCTTCCATAAGTAGAAACTTCAAAACGCCAAGAATAATCTATTCCGTCATACCATGCTCCTGCTCATTGTTCCATTTCAATATTCTTTATCATATTTTTCACAATAGGCATCCCAAGCATATTCACAAAAATCTCCCTCACACGCTCCAAGTCTGCCTGAAGTGCCATTCATATATGGACAAAATTCCTCTGCACATAGAATTTCTTGCTCACAAGCCTCTACAAAATCATTTTGCTCACGCAAACTACGATAATTCTTCACTATAAACACCACGTTTCCAATTTTCTATATATTTTATTATATCACCAGTAAAACCAGTACAAAGGTAAATCGTATGCATAATTCTGTTCTGAAATTGACAATCACTGCAATTTAATCCATTATTACAGGGATTCTCGCAAAACTGACACATACAGTTTGTGTTGTCAAAAGGACACAAATTTGTGCAAACCATAACCCACCATCCAATTAATGCTTCACATACAGATCATAAATGGGAACGCCGTTTCTTTCTGAAATTTCAGCCTCTCCATTTTCAAATTCCTGCAAATATGCCTGATTTGCTTCTTCGTTCTCAAAACGGTATAGGTTCTCATACTGAAGTGATAGGGGAGAGCCAAAAATCCAATTATCTGCACCGCAATGGAACATACCGCCAGTCATTGCATTATGGCAAACACCTTTCCACGGCAATTTAGAACAAACAGAATACATTGGCTTTCCGAATAAATTGCTTACCATCACAAAGTAATTCTCTGACACTGCTTTAACACGCAGAGGTTTCGTCCAATCATTGATCTTGACCAAATCGCCAACCTTGATCGTATCAAGAATTTCTCGTGTAATATCTATATAATGCACATATCCCTTTTTCATATCACACCTCCATCATAGATCGAAGCTGACTGGTACATTCTGCAATTGCATGAGCCGCTTCCACCATATCAAATCCACTATTGATTAAACTCATAGAAATACGAATCGTACAGCTTGCATCATGCTCTGATAAACCCAATGCCAACAGCACATGAGAAGGTTCAAGAGAACCAGCCGTACACGCCGATCCAGCAGACACATAGACCTGTTTCTGGTTCAGCAGCAAAAGCATTGCTTCGCTCTCGCATCCCGGCAGTGTCAAACTAATAATGTTCGGAACGCCAACATCAGTATTAACTTTATAAGAAACAGACAATTCATCCAAAGTATCAAAGAATGTGTTTCTTAATTCTCTGAAATATTCCTCGTTTCCCTTCATATTCTTAGCAAGCCCCTCTGTCGCAGCTCCCATAGAAATAATGCCAAACACATTCTCGGTTCCTGCTCTAAGACCTCGTTCCTGACCGCCGCCAGTAATAATTGATTTTACAGGCACTCCATCTCTCACATACAAAATGCCGATCCCCTTCAGTGCATGAATCTTATGTCCTGATGCAGCAAGCATATCAATGTGCTGTTCATTTACATTCAGCGGAATATGACCATATGCCTGAACTGCGTCTGTCATGAAAAGTGTATGATATTCCTGACAAAGATCGCCAATATCCTCAATCAACTGAATAGAACCAATTTCATTATTCACTGCCATAATAGATACAAGACCAATCTGATCCTTGTACTTTTCCATAACACGATGCAGTTCCTCAATATCCACTCTGCCGTCCTGATCAATGGGCATATAGATTACAGTAAAACCATCCTTCTCCAATTCTTTACAAGTATTCAAAACGGCATGATGTTCAATTTCCGTAGTAACAATCATTGTCTTACCAATACTTTTCAGATACGGAGCAATACCACGCAGAGCCATATTATCTGACTCACTGCCACCAGCAGTAAAATAAATCTCAGAAGGCTTTGCTCCGATAAAATCAGCAATGATTTTTCTCGCATTCTCAACTGCATCGTTTGCCTTACGACCAATATCATGCAAGCTACTTGGATTTCCATACTGCTCATATATAGCATCGTTGACCATATCCATCACAAAACGAAGCGGCTTTGTCGTACTTGCGTTATCCAAATAAATCCTTGATTTCACCAGAACATTATTCGTAGCTTTTTCCATCATCGTACTCCTTCATATATTTCCAATATTCATTTCTGAATTTTTTCCTGCCATTTTCTACTCGCTGCTCAATCTCAGCGTCCGACAAATCAATCTCATTACTGCCATCATCATAAAATGCGCAGGGCTGTTCATCCTCGCATTGGTCATTCCAAATACAGGTTCGGCATGAGTGCCGATTGGTATTTTCGTTCATAAAATTCTCCTTTATGTAGTTTCATATTTTGTCCTCCGATACTTGTATTTCTGGTTATTAGTCAAAAAGAAAAGAAATAAAATCACTTTCATCCATTTCTTTACCATTATATCTCTGAGTAGAAGAAACATACAAAACCTTTTCTGCTCTTGTAATAGCCACATACATTAGGCGTTTTTCCTCGTCTGGATTTTGATTTTTCCCATGCGGCAGAATACCTTGATTAACTCCTGCCACAAACACAATAGGAAACTCCAATCCTTTGGATTTATGAATGGTCATAAGCTGAACAGAATTCGGATCAATTTTCTTTTCCTTGGCGAACTTCATCATAAAGGAAACAAAACGCTTTACATCCTTATAGTTCGATGCCATGCTCTGCAAAGTATTCAAGTTTTCAACTTTGCTATCATCATTCTCGCTCAAATCTTTAGACACATAAGAATCCAAATCAAGAATTTCTCGCAGATCAGCAATCATATCTGCTACGGTTTTATAATGGTTTCCACTGAGCTGCTTAACAGTGCCATAAATTGAATTAGCACTCTTATATCTCCAATTCGTTTTAATCACTCTTGACATGGCGCAAAACAAAGAGATTTTTTCTTTTCTGGCAGCTCGTTTTACCTCTTGTAAAAACTGACTTCCCAAAAAACGTTTAGGACGATTATAAATATATTCAAATGCCTCGTCATCATTAATATCGCAAACCAGACGCAAATAAGAAAGGACAATCTTGATTTCCTTGCGATCTAAAAATGACAAACCATCTACAACAGTATATGGAATTTCACTGCGATACAAAGCCGTTTCAAAATACTGAAGCTGGGCATTCGTTCTGGTAAGCACAGCTATATCATTGTAATGATACCCCGCATCCACCAGTTCTTTTACTCTCTTAGAAATTTCAGCCGCCTCTGTGGTTTCATCAATGAACCGATCATAATGAGGCTCTTCAAACTCTCCCTTGTCTGCAACGCTCTCCACATAATGAACATGACCAGACTCAGGAATATACTCTGCGAAATGATTGGCAGCACGAACAATGTTCAAACTGCTTCGATAGTTTTTGTTCAGTTGAATTGTTTTTGCATCAGGCCATTCCTGATCAAATTCCAATACAAACCGATTGTCTGAACCTCTCCACTGAAAAATGTTCTGCAAAGGATCATCCACTACGAAAACATTCTTGTGCTTTGCACCAATCAATTTCAAAATTTCATACTGTACTGCATTCGTATCTTGCATCTCGTCTGCCAGAATAAATTGGTATTTATCCTGACAATAAGCCAATCCTTTTTCATTGCTAACCAGTATCTCATAGCACTTGGTAAGCATATCATCAAAATCTAACTGGTTATGTGCGCTTTTGTAATCCTCATATTTCTTATAAAATTTCCCGAACTTTTCTCTCGTATCTGGCTTTTTCATCTGATTTTTCTGCACAGAAATGTAATGCAGAATTTCCGCTACTTCCTCACCATCGACTTCCTTGGTTCGATAAACAGACTGCATAATCTCTTCGATAATCTTGACCTTTTTCCAATCAGCATCCAAAATTTCAAATTGCTCTCTTGTAAACTGTCGAACAATCCTATATCCAAAAGAATGGAATGTTTCAATGTTAATGAAATTTACATACTCAGGAATCATTTTAGTCAGACGCTCGATCATATTCTCTTTTGCCTTTTTGCTAAATGTAATTGCTAAAATCTTTCCCGGCTCTACATCATATTCCTCAATCAACTTTACAATTCGATTTACAAGAACCCTTGTTTTGCCACTCCCTGCGGAAGCGATCACATTACAACAGCCCCTATAAAAATCAACCGCCTCTTGCTGTACTTTGCTTAATTCCATAATCGACCTCACTTATTCGTCTACATATACGATATGAAAACCGTACTTCTCTTGCGCTTTTTCTTGATAAGATTTCTTACTTGCTGACGGCAACTTATCTCTTACATCCTCTGCGGCAGGATTTAGTGTCAAATCGGAAAGATGCTTAAAATGCTCAATGTAATTGTCGCATAGCTGCTTTTTCTCAGCCCGATTCTCAGCATTGGTATCCAGAATATATTTTAGAGCCATACCAATCTCTTTTCGCCGCTGGGGGATGGTCATATCCGAAAAACTTTTCAGCGTTTCTTTACACCTTGCCGTATCGACTTTCCACAATTCGAATGCTCTACATACAAACCAAATTCCATGCTTTTGCAATAATGCAGATAATTCAGAATTGTACCTCGCCGCCTTTTTACCATACCACTTTTCACTATTTGTTCGAATGCCAGCTTTACGGCTGGCGATCTCGTCTAATTCGGAATACAATTTCATTTCCTCTTTAGTCGCAATACGAACCTCGCCCTTTTTTACATAAATCTCTGTACCTTCTACATCAACTCGCTCTGGCATTGTACCGATCATATGAGTTTCATTGTAAATTACACAATTCATGCTTGCCAGATATTTAATGCACTGCCGAATATAATCATCAATGCGGTTATCTGCCTTATTGAAATACTCAGATACGATCTGAAGTGGAATGCCCATATCAGTATTGACCGCCTCCTGATTGAACTTCATCATGTTATAATTTCCAGTGATCAGAGAAACATCGGCAGCTATATCCATAGAGGTTATCACTGCTCTGCGATTCTTTTTATCATCGCCGTATAAAACACGGTAAAGCATCAGCGGCGCAAGATACTGATAAATCCCCTTATGAATTTTCGCATCACTCAAAGTCTTTGGATAAGAAAAAACCTCTGTGACTACATATTTCTTCTTCTCAGCATCAAACTCATAATCACAATATCTTGCCAAAGTATCAAGAAACATACTCCGATGTTTGCCGCTGGCGAATTTCTCTTTTCTGTGATATGACTTCTTTTGAGCATCAGTACATATCTTGTCAACCAGCGTCACTTCGTTGTATTCTCCTTTTTTCAACCTGACCAGATTTTCACTAATTTCAATCATCTCCTTCAATTTTGGTAAGTTGCCCTCCAACTGAAAACGCTTGAAACGCCCATATTTATGCTTGTTTCAAAGGTTTTGCCTATGTACCAAAATCCCATAATAATATATATACTTATTATGGCAAAATGGTACACACAGAAATCCCGCCAAAACACCATTGAATTGGTCTTTTTAGCCGTTTTTCAAAAAGAGCAAAAATACAAAATCCCACAAACATGGTCATTTATATTCATGAGTATTGCCGTAGGCAATGCGAATGACAGTGAAGGCAACCAGCCGTAGGCTGTGTTGTCAAGCTGCAATTATCATTCTGACTTAAAGAGCATTCGCCTCTACAAAATTATCCATCTCAGACTGACTTCGCCCTATATAGTGATAGGTAGTTTTTACATTACTGTGTTTCAAAAGCTGGGATACCATTACCTCGTCCTCGGTATTGGTACTATTAGTAATAATATGATAAGGCATTGTCTTGCGGAGCGAATGAGTTCCAATTCGCATATCAATTCCCAACGCCTTAACTGTGCGCTGAAGCATTCGCCGCATCCCATCTACACTCATATGCTCGTCATGATTATTCAGTTTTGGAAACAACCAGTCAGACATACGGTATTCTTTCAGAGTATCAAAATACAGTTTTAATGCTTCCACTGTCTTGCTGTTCAGCAGGATCATAGAACGCTTACCAGTTTTTTGTTCATGATCAAAGATAACATGAGTCTTAAAAGTACCGTCCGCATTCAATACATCTCTAACTCGCAGCTCAACAATATCACCGCATCGTCTGGCTACATTTAAAGATAGAACAAAGTACGCATAATTTCTGATACGAGTATTACCATGTCCTTTGGTAGTAAGAAAATACTGCTTAATGCGCTCAATATCATCCAGTGAACGAATAGGTTCCACAGGAGTTTTGTTCCGATGATCACTTTCAATATATTCCTGATCTATAATAGGAGCCGCCACACTCATAGTCATATTCTTTTGGTTTTCCAGTGCTTTTTCCAGCCAAGGCGCAATCTCAATTACGCAACTTCCATCTACTTGATATTTTGTCATCGTAATCTTCTCCTTATTTTCTTGTATATCTTGTTATCTGTTCTGTAAATGAAAATCCCATAAACTAAAGGATTTCCGCACTATTATTGTACCAAATTTCAAGGTGTATGTCAATAGGTTTCTTGCATTTCCTGTTATATATTTTTGTAAATAATTTGTGATCATCGAATGAACAAATCGAGAATGACCATAGTTATGGGGATTTTAGGAGTTTAATTGGTTTGGTATGAGAGCTGATTGGTGCTATTTTGAGATCATAGGATATGGCAATATTGCGATAATTATGGGAACTTTCCGATGCACTTCCCGATCAATCGTTCTGAAAATTGCGCTGCGTAGTTTGAGCAGATGTACTCTGGCTGCTGGACAAAAACAAAAACCGCAAAAAGTGGAAAGTACCGCCCTTCATGATCAACAAAACAGCGGCGGCGTATATCTTCCCTTGTTTATGGGCGTTTTGTTCGCCTTACACCAAAAACCGAACAAAACAAAAGCCCGAACAAATGCGGATATAAAGCCCGATCCGCTTCAGGTTTAACCAGTAACACACAAGGCGCAGCCGATCCCACTATAAACGCAAGGCGGCGCAGCTCTTTTATTTTTCGCCGTATTCAATCGACAAAAGCCGTATATTTTAAAGCGTTCACTAACTCAAAATATAGTATAGTCAAATTGCACAAAACAGCGCAATAAAAAGCCCTGTATTTTTACATTCAATTTTACAATTTATTCTTGCATTTCTGGTTATTATATGCTATACTATAATCACAAAAGGAAAACAAAAGGAGATCAAACAAATGGGATACTTCGAAATTAAAAGCGCAATGCAAGCCGCCGCAGCGCAGCAAACAAAATATAATAAAGCCGCTTGTAATGGGATCATGAATGCAATCTTTAATTATTATATGGTAACTATTAATTATTATGCTGAAGATTGCATTAATACATTTAACCGCTTTTTAAATACTGGTATTCTTTCCTTCAGCAAATAACAATAAATGCAAGTAACAACGGAAGGAGCGGAAATAATGAAAAATGTTTATATCATGTATGAAAACGGCGTAAAACTTCATCATTCAAAAAGCCTTGAAAAGCTGATCAATTACACGACAAAAACCAAAAACGCAAAAATCTATTATAACGGCGTTTTGATATGGGTACAGAATACAGCAGCTTATTACAACGGCGAACAATAACCAGAAATAAAAGAACAACGGAAAACGAAACAACGGACAAATAAAAAGGAGTGTAAAAACCATGTTGAGAACTAACAGCAAAAAAGTTATTGAGAAAGTACGCAAATATATTATTGACGGCATTGATCATGAATACTTCGAACTTGAAGCCGATCCCGATTTTAACACGGCTTGCAAGCTGATTTTGACGGCTTGTGAAAATGAAAAGAGATACAGCCGCAGCCGCTCAGGTTTTGAAACCTTTAAAGACTGGGCGCAAGGTTTGCCTTCCGCATTTAATACCATGTATTACTATAATGTTTCCGCTGTTGATATGCTGGGCGCATGGCTTGAAGAAACCGAAAGCGAAAAAGCAAAATACAGTGAATGTCAAGCCGAAGAAATGATCACAAAATTGATTTATAGGGAACTGACGAAAGGAGCGGCGAAAGCATGAAAACCATTAAACAAAAAGAGATCAAAAACCTTGTAAAGCTGGGCGCAGCCATTGACATTACCGCCGAAGAAGGCAGCTTGACCAGATACAGACGGCTTGACTCTATCGCCGTTAGCCGTGGCAAATATGGCATGAATGGCGGTTTACTGAAGGATAATCAAACAGGCGAACTATACGCAATTACGGCACGAAGCAGCGCATTGTTTTATTACTTTTAAAGGAGCGTTTACAATGGTATATTACAGGATCAAAAAAGAGTTTGACCAGAAACGGCGCAAGGACGGACAAATATATATTGCAAATGAACTTTACACGGCGCACGAAAAAAGCCGCTTGCATATTCCTGAAGAATATCTTGAAGCCGTGAATATCAGCCGAAAGAAAGTATATTTTGCATTTGGCGCAAGGTTTGCCGCATGAAAGGAGATCAACAAAATGGAGATTGCAAAAGCCTGTTATAGCGTTTCTAAACTGAGAGCCGCCGCCGATATGGTAAAGGCTATTAATTGGAGCGTAAAGCGGAAAAATGAACACTTCGCAAAATATATAGAGATTGCGAAAGTTTACCAGTATGCAAGCGATAATTTAAACCGCTGGTTATTTGATCCAGAAATTGAATTAAAGGAATACAGACAAGCGGCATATAACCATAAAGCATATAAAGCGGAAGAATTAAACAAAATGCTTCGCCGTCAGTATAGATATATTTGCAATGAGTTAAACGCAATTTTAACGGCTATTAATAGCGGCGAAGTGGATCATTGCGAATGATAACCAGAAAAGCAAGAAAGAAGTTTGATATTGACAGAGCGGAAAACCGCCGTTTTCCGTTCCAGTGAATACCAAAACGGAAAAACCAAAAGCAACGGAAAGAAGGCGCACAAATGAGAATTACAGAGCAAGACAAGTGCACATTTAAAAAAGTGGTTGACTTTATGCAGCGCATGGATCAAAACGGTGTTTATTATACCATTCTGGAAGATTTGGAATATATCAACCCGAAAGAATTGATTGCGGAAATACTGGAAACTTTCAAACAGTGGAAAAGCGATATAAACAGCGCACATGATCCAAAGTATAAAGCAATTTGCAATTTTGAATTTGATTTAATAGCTATGTTATGAAATGGAGAAATGAACGTGAATTATAAAATTATTATTGAATACATGGAAAAGCATGATTTTTTACAAGCTGACAAAAAGAAAGTATTTGATTATATAGAATCCTATAACAGAACAACAAGAAAGCAATTCAATTTTGTAAATGGATATTTGACAAGACACGATTTAATTTTAGTTGACGGATACGGAACAAAACATATTATTGATCGTTTTACATTGGGAATACAAGAAAACTTTATTTAATGGAAGGGAGATTTTAAAAATGGCGTATCAGCGGAAAACTATTGATCGTTGGGACATTATGACAAACTATGGTTACGGTTGGGAATGTGAATGCAGTGAATACACCAGAGCGGAAGCAAGGCAGCGTTTGAAGGAATACAGAGAAAACACAAGCGCAGCCGTTAGACTGGAAAAGCACAGAGAGCGGAAAGAAGGCGTTTTAAGCAATGGAAAGTAAAGTTATCTATACCAGACGGAAAAGCCATTACAGAGCCATACAAGCGGCAAGACGGAAGAGACGAATACTAACAGCCATTAGAAAGATCAGCGGTTTTATAGCGTTTCTGTTCTTTTTCCTGATACTTGGAAAAGCTGGTGCTTCCGATTGTGGGGCAGCTTGGGAAGAAATATTTCCGATTACATTTTATTATACAATCGGTTTTGTTCTTTCATTTCTTGTTTATGACTGGACAAGCAAGCATTAAAAAAGTTTTGGAAAATTGAAAATAATACTTGCATTTCTGGTTATTGTGTGATATAATAAAGAAAACAGAGAAAAGCGGATCACGCTTTAAAAAATCAGACAATAACAAGAAATACAGGAAAAGGAGCAACAGAAAAATGAAACGCTATTACATTAATAAATGGGATACGGAAAAAGTAATTGACCAGATCACGGCAATGCAGCGAAAAGCAAATAACTTTTGTAATGTAGCTGTAAAGCCGTATAGAGGGAAGAAACATGATCCAGCAAATACCGTTGTTGTCGTTGTCGGATAAGGGGGAAAACGATGATTTATAAAGATAATTTTGGAAATACGGCGAAAATTGAAAGAGTAAAACTTTTCGCCTATTGTGGAGCAACAAAAAAAGAAAATGGTTTTCGTTTGTGGATTACAGCGGATTATGACGGCGATTTTCTTTATCATGTGTCAGTACATGAAACGGAAAAAGACGCATTAAAGAAGCTGGAAAGTTTTAGTTGCGGAACATTTAAAAAGGTTGAAGGGAGCATGGGAAAATGACAATCCAGAAAAGAAAATCCAGTGCATATGATTCAGTCAATACGGCGGCAATTTGCCGATATATCAGAGATTACAGCGGAAAAATTGAAAGCATGATCCAGAACGAAGCGCAGCTTGAAAATGTCAATAGAACGATCCTGAAGCAATGCGCCGCCGAACTGGAAACCATTGTAAAGCGTCTGGAATATGGTATGAATGGCGCATATTAAATAACAAGAAATAAAAGAAGAGGAGATTTGGAAAATGGAAAAGCGGAAAATTGATTGTGAAATGAATCTGATTGCGGAAAGCAGCATTGACGGTTTGAAAATTTGGCTTTACGAAGTAAATAGTCAGATTGGAGAAATCTTTATTATTGATTATCAGAAGAAAGATGAAACTATCGCAACTGAGTTTAAGACGGACAGAGCCGAAGCGGAAAAGCTGTATAAAAAGCAGATCAAGAAAATGCTTGCGGAGAATTGATCATGATTTACTACATTTGCGGTGTTCCTTGCATTGAGATTTGCATGGAATCGGATCACAAGAAATCATTTTTCTATGCTGGAAGGTATTTTGTAAAAGTATTGGACTACAACAGCGAAGAGGAATAAAAGGGAGTGAAAAGAAATGGTTTGCCCGAAATGCGGAAAAATCACACAGCGCAGCTATAACGGATTGTGTCAGGGCTGTTACAAGTATTTCAAGAGCGGCGGCAAGGTTTACCCATTGCCCGAAGCTGGAAAAGTGGAGCATGACGAAAGCGGCAAAGTGATTTGTCACATTTGCGGACGATCCTATAACAGACTCGGAAGCCATATCAGAGAAAGCCACAACATGACCATAGAGGAATATAAAGCGGAGTTTGGATTGTGCAGACGGACAAAAACCACAGAGGAAACATATTCACAAACCATGCGGGAAAACGCATATCGGAACAATATGGATCAAAGGCTTTTAGAAGCTGGAAAATCAACAAGGATTCAAAAAGGCGAGAGCAATAAACGGAAAAACAAGAAAGTTAGATTGCAAGAGATTATAGACAAGCGGAATAGACGGAGAAAGGAAAAATAAAAATGAAGTTTTATGAACTTAGTCCCATTGATGGACGAAACAGTTTTTACGGAAAAGCATTGGTTGAAATTGCGAAGAATGGAACGGAAACGCTATACAGCTACGGAACGCCCATTATTAAGAGAATCAAAAATTCTGGAAGGCTGGTAAGGCTTTATGACGGCTGGACGCAGACCACAGGAAGGCACATTAAAGCATTTTGCGGATTGGATAAAAAGGCATTTATGGCAATGAAGGTGGAAAGGAGATAAAACAATGTTCACGGCGCAGCTTTACGGAAAAACGATCAGCGGAAAGACAATGACAGAGATTAAGCGCAAGGCAAGCCGCATTGCAAATGGTTATTGGAATATGGTTGACAGAATGGAAGTCACAGACGAGCAGAGCGGAAACGTGCTTACATTCATACGGAGAAACAGAAAGAGTCCAAATAACATGATTGTATATGGAACATGGGCATAAGGAGTGGGAAAATGAGAGTTAAATATTTGCCAGTTACGGAAGGCAGAGCGTTGAACATTGATCAATTTCCAAATTTTTCAGCAAGCGGATCAATCAGAGGAATGAAAGAAAAGTATTATGGAAAAGACGCATTGTTAATCCGATGTGGAAGCTACATTTACAATGTAACCAGAAAGCCAGAAATCTATTATGGAAGAGCCTATTAAAAGGACGTGGAACAATGACAAGTATTGTTTATCAAGATAAAGCAAGCGGAACAATGAGAATCTACAAACCAAAATACCCGAAACAGAGAAGTTTATTTGAGCAAAAACGGACAGAGCGGATCATAGCAGCGTTGGAAGAATTAAAGTCTATGGCAAATATCAATATCTTTCTTTATAAGAAAGGTAGACTTCGGAAAATTGGAGAACATCATTTTTAAGGGAGTGTGAAAAGGAATGAGCAGCTATCAGAAACGGAAAAACGCAACCAGACAGAAGGCGATTGAATGGCAAGCCGATTTTGAAAACCATAATTACAGTTACGGAGAATTAGCGGAATGGACAAGCTATTTTGAACAGCTTGCAAAGAGATACGGCTTGACGGAAGAGTTTAGAGAAAACGGCATTATTTAAGGAGTGGGAGCAATGGAAAAACGGTTTACGGTTACGAATAACGCAACAGGCAGAGCATACACGGTATATGGGCATGAATGGGATACGCTTAAAAATGTATGGCTGAGTCAAAAATATTGGTTTATGACTGGAAGCAGCGTCACGATTGTGGATGAAAACGGCAATAGTCAAGTATTTGTTAGGGAGTGAATAACGATGACAAAAACAGGATGGTGGAGCGTTAAGTTTGAATTGACATTGGATGGCGAAGAAGTCCGCTGGGAGGATTTGGACGAATGCACACAGGAACATATTTTGGAAATGATCAAAGATGATTTTCGAAGCGGAGAAATCGTCATAGAAACCGATGATGAAGAGGACGAATAAAGAGAGGACTGGAAAAATGAAAGTTGCTTATATTGGCGATTGGCATCCCACAAAGGGAACTTATTACAGACAGCGGATCACAGTTACGCAAAAGGAATATGACATGATTAATGAAAAAATGGTGGAGCATTACAGCCGTACACAGAAAGATATTAAGGAAGCTGGAATTATGACCAGTGAGCAGCTAAACACAATGACATATGGAAAACCGCTTGATTTTGCGGATCGTGTAGATCAGACCATTTATTTGACTTTGACTCAGCTTTATATGATTGCGGCAGCGATTTTTGGAATGCCTGAGTATGAAAAGGCGCATAAGCGGATTACGAACAATAACACAATTCTGATGATTAAAGGCTGAGAAAGCCAGAAACGGACGGTAACGGAAAAATGAGAAGCAAACAGGTAAAGCAACGGTGTAATTGTTGTGGGCATGAGTTTTCGCTGATGTATTGGGAAAACGGAACTTATACTTATTTGGATGATCCTTGCGAATGTGAAACAGACTTTTCGCCGCTTGGTATTTCTCTTTCTGAGTGGCTGGAAAAATTGAAAGGCGGTAAATATGAAGATTAATCGAACTATGTCACGACACAAGGTAAAACAGATTAACAACATTCTCATTTACTGGTATCCAGTATACAGAGAGTTTTACACAGTATCGCCAGATGGACATTTACTTAAAGGTTTTAAGACACAGGCGGCAGCGGAAAACTGGTGTAGAGAACAGAAGGATTTTACAGCGAAGGGAGCATAAACCATGAAAAATGCGATTACTGGAATTTTGGTTACGAAAGCAATGGAGAGTATCGGAACGGCAGTAAAAGAGATTGAATCCGTTGGAAAAAACCGCAAGGCAGATACTACGCATTTTATTAATGCGTCACATAGTATGGGCAAGTATCACGCTTATATAGATATTCTGAAAGATTTGGACATGGAGCAGCTTGTAAAGTGCCATGATCGTTGCAAGGATGATTGCGACAAGGTTTTGCAGGGAATGGAAAAGCTGTATCAGATGATTGGAGCGTAACAATGCAGTACATGGAAAATCCTTCTTTTCATCATGCGCCTGAAGGCTATTGGGATCAGGAAAATGAGAAGAGAAAAAAGCACAGATTTGTCGGCAGAAAGATTTGGTATCATGGAAAACTGGTTGAATGCGTCAGGGCAACAGATACACAGGCAATTTTCAAGTTGACAGAGAGCAGCGAATTGATTCTAAACGGTGAAGAACTGGAAAATGTAAAGTGGTATAAGGAGCGGTCAAGATGAAGCGGAAAATCGGACAGAAAGCATATGTTTTGAATGGTGGATGTATTGGGGATCGTTATGTTGTCGGAGTCTTTTCGTCAAAGAAAAAGGCAGAGGCAGCAATGGAATGGATCATTCAGAATGATACTTATTACAAGAGTAATCCTGATGAACTGGATATTGATGTTTTCGAAATGAACGGAGAACAGATTGACTAAACAGAAAGGATAATAACAATGAATACAAGTATTTATGAGTGTGACAGCAACGGAAAAATCAGCAAACTTGCAGAATATAGCGTTGAGCCTGAACAAGCGTTGATCAATTACATTCAGCAGTACATTAATGGAAACTGGAATACTGCGAACTATCCGAAGCATATGAAATCTATTCGAGAAAGCAGGATCAAGAAAAATCACTTTTACTTTGATGACATTCCGAATGATCGAGTTATCGCAGCTTATCCAGCATAAAAATAAATCGGTAAAACCGAAGAAAAGGACGGAAAAATTAAAATGAACAATGTTACAAGAAAGTTTATAGCTATTATTGGATTGGATGAAGAAAAGATGATTACATATAGTGGAAATAATGATGTTTCTCCGGGAGATTTTCTGGAACAGGAATTTGGATGGATGGAGAAAAGCGGTATTACACTGGAAAATTGGGCATTGATTGATTTTGATGTGCAGTGGGAACAGTACCTTCGCTATTTAGTAGATTGGGCAATTTCTCATTCCAGTGATGATGAAATTGGAAAATCACCTATGAGTTATAAAGTTTGGTTGAAGAATCAGTAAGGAGGATACAGCAATGTTTGAAAATATGAGAATGGAAAATTTGATTACACCTTTTGAAACCTTCAGAGTGATTACCTATAATGCAGATCAGACCAAAGCCCTTTATAAGAACAAGTCTATGCAGCTTATCACAGGCAACATTTACCGTGGAGAAACTATTAAAGAAGAATACAATGATCATTGTGATGTGTACGCCATTTATGATGGAATCGCCGTTGGTATTTGGATTGGCAGCGTCAGAACGGATTATTCCGTTGATGAAGTTATGGAGCAGATCAGACGCAAGGGCATGGATAGTCTGGAAAACTACATGGCAGCTATCAAAACCAGACTGGAAAAGCAGGATCATTTCAGATTTACCGAAATCGAGTTTATCAAGCACATTGCGCCTGAACTGGAAAACCAGATGTGGGAATCCAGAAAGGTATTTGCGGAAAATCAACATAAGAAGCGTATGGAACAGGCGGCGCAGCGTGAAGCAGAGGATCAGGCGTTTATTGCGGCACAGAATGCAAAAGCGGAACAGACCGTAAGAAAGGCAATGGAAATCCTGAGAAACGGCGGCAAGTTGGATAATGATACCGTTATTTTCTATGAGAGTAGATATGAACATAGCAGCTATTCTATTGTCAATTATCTCATGAGAAAGTATGGTGTAAATGTTCCTATCAGAACACAAGGCTGGATCAATGAAAAATTGGTAAGCGCAAAGATTGAGAATGGAAAATGTGAAAACCTTCAGTATTACAAGGCAAAGGGCGCACAGTGTTCTCAGAAGTTTTTCGATTGTATGAATGAACTGCTTGCAAAAGTCAATGCGGAGGCAGCGTAATGGAAAGGTACAAAGATACATGGACATTTCCAATTATAGAAGTAAAAATTCCGAAGGCTTATGAGAATAAGTTGGATGGAATTATGAACAGTTTAAAAAAGACAGCAGAAGAAAATAAAGTCGATATGATTTTAAGCTGGAAGTAAAACTTTTGACCATACGGAACAGTCAAGCGGACAGTTTGATAATGTCAATAAATATGAACACAAAAGCAGAAATTGTCTATTATTATAAACATTAAGGAGGATGGAAAAAATGAAAGCAGTAAATATCCAGTGGGATACAGACAGAGATCAGGAATTGTTAAAGGAACTTCCCACAGAGATTGACATTCCTGATGGAATGGATAATGAGGACGAAATCTCCGATTATATTTCAGATGTAACAGGATTTTGTCATTATGGTTTTGAATTGGAGGAATAAATCATGGCAAAGAGAGCGTTTGACCTTGGAAAATTGCTGAAGGTATCCCATAAGGAAGTCTGCTATGAGCAGGATGGAGAAACCATTTATCTCTGCGACAAGCGTGGATATGTTGGAATCCAGACCGATGATTTGACCGTTCTGGCTGATATGGCAAAGCGTGGAATTGAACTGACGGAAAAAGCTGGACTGAAACAGCAGATGGAACAGATTTTGAGAAAACATAAAGCGGAAGATATGTTTACATACATCGCAACAGGTATCCAATTCCCTTATTGGGACTCTTCCGCTGGAAAGAAAAAGACGATGACTATGTTCCGAGATCGAAATCAGGAATATTCCGTCAAGCTGGCAGACGCAGCTTATGCAGAGATTTTTGATCCCACATTTATCACTGGTGGAAAATCTTATTCCGATCCCATTATCATGATTTGCGCTGACTGTTATGGTGTGGTAATGCCAATCAGAGCAAACAGACAGTACACAGTTGACCAGAGGGACGATGTAAAACACTTGCTGGATTATTTCAATAATCTTCGCTGACGGAGGAAAACAATGAAACGAAACAAGAAATATGTGTTTCTCACGGCTGAGGAACTTGCCCATAAACTGACTTTTGGAAAAAAGAAATCTTATGATTTTACTTTTGATGACGCAGAGAGCATCGCCAGCGGTTACGAGCTGACAGGCTGGTTTGGAATTAAGCTGATGCAACTTTTTGATGGCTATCTCCAGAATTGCCTTGCAATCGGTTATTGGGGCGGTGGTGATTTGAAAGTTTATAATCTGGAATGGGATTATGAACAGGCAGACCATGTAACGAAGGCTGAACATATGGAAAAGCTGATGGTGAAATATATCAATGAGTATTTTGCCGACAATGACGCAACGATTGCTTGTGTAGAACTGTAATGGAGGATCATATGAACTGGATCAATGAGATTATCGACCTTGCAAGAACTTATCGTGGGCTGGAAGATCCTGAAATCGGTATCAATGAGAATGCACAGACCATTGCCCTGTTTGATTATCAGGAAATCAATGGAGCAGCCGTACATAAGATCGATATTTGCCCGATCCGAGTAGTTAATCTGGAAAATCTGCGCAAGGAACTGGATGCACAGGGAATTGCTTATACACTTTAAGAAAATCTCCGCAAAACAGAACTTTGTGCGGAGGATTGCACAAAATCTCCGTTTAGGACGGAAAAATGCAATCAGATGCAAAAATATGGAGGGAAATCACTTTGGAAAAGACAATTTACGGCGGTAAGCCGAAAAATCCAGCGGCTTATTGTGCATTACATAACGGCAGCTTGACCGTAAAGGAAATGAAAAAGAGGGGCTGTCTTGGCAAGCAGTGTCATCATCTTCGGAAAAATGAGCAGCACGAATACTGGAATCAGCGGCAGATCATGAAAGCCAGAAAGGAAAGCTAATATGGGAAATCTGTATTACCAGATGAAAGATGGTCGTTATATTCAGAAGCGTGAACTGGAAGAAGCGTTTTATATCCAGCATGGATACTACCGTCATAAGAATGAAACTGAGTTTTTGAAGTGGTTGTATTCTCTGCTTGGAAAAACGATCATGAAAGTTGTTCGTGAGTACGATATGCAAGTGGAAGAACTGGCAAAATCTCGTCCTGTTTTGGCTGTCATGCTGTACCGCAGCCGTTATAACTGTTCTCTGGTGGAAGCGAGAGATTATGTCAATTCTCATGTTGAAAAAACCGTGTAAATGGAGGAAGGAATTATGGTTAGAGATGAAAGAAATCTGGAAGGCAAGATTTGCGTTTTCAATACGCATGGTATGGATTCTGAGTGGAAAATCCATGACGGCGAAAAGTGTACGGTTAAAAAGCGCAAGTCTGAGGACGAATATGATTATGAAGATATTAGAACCATGTGGGAAATCAAGCTGAATAGTGGCAAGGAATTAGACGCATTTCCTGATGAATTGGAAGAATGCGAAAATAATGCTTGACAATAACCATAAATACAAGTACAATGGAAAAGGAGAAAACAAAATGGAGAATATGAGTGTTTATTCTGTTGTAGTTTATTATACTGGTGGAAGTAGCCGTGGTTATTTGATCAGTGCAGAGGATCGAAACAAGTTGATGGAAAAGTTGGCTGAAATGCTGGACTACAACAATGTTCTGACTGTTCATGTTGGAGAAATTTTTGAAGTGGAAGATATGATGAAATAAAGGAGCGTTCATTATGATCTTTGAAGCCTTGTTCCTTGCCTTTACACTTGGCAGTGAAAGTGCAGAGCGGAAAACCGCAGCGATAAAAGCAAAATCCATGATGAATGATCAGGAAACCATGCGCCGTGAGTTTTTTGCCAAAAGCCGTAAATGGCAGGAAGATATGTTTACTCTGTTTGGCACAGAGCAGCTTGCCAGCGGCAAGGATTTTCACTGGCAAGAGGCACTGGAAAAACTGGCTTTATTGGAAGAAGGATATTTCCCTTATTCACAGACCTTTGAACTGCCTATTACGGATCAGGCTTTAGAAAAAAGCAAACTGGACGGCTTTGATTATAAGATTGTTCCTTCGGAGAGCGGCAAGTATGCAGATTTGTACCTGAAGCTGTCCGATGTGGAAAAATACATTGCCCATCGTAACCGCAGCGGGAACTATTATAGACCTTCCATGTATGAGCAAATGCCGCAGGAAATCAGAAATTTGTTTTACGCTGGAAAAGTGACCATTGGTGTTCCTTTTGGTCAGGACGGTTATGTTCCTTGTCAGGTGATGACCATTCCAGAAGCAAGAGAGTTTATGAGCCGCAAGATGGAAGAACGCTTTCAGAAACAGAGGTAATAAAATGAAACGAGTAAAAGGATATGTTAGCACCAGACCGCTTGGCAGTTATGATTTTGAATTTTTCGTGGAAGATTCCATGACGGATCAGGAAATCAAAAATAAAGTCGAGGATATGCTGGAACTTTCCATGCACTATGATGTGGAAGAAGGATATGTTGCAGAGCAGCAGACAGTGTACCGCAAGAAACATTCTTGGGAGGAAGATTGATATGGATATTAGAGAGGTTTTGAATCGTCCTGAGTACGATTTTATCAAGACAAACTCTCACCTTGGGGGGTCGATGATTTTTGCAACATTTGGTGGAAGTCACGCATACGGTACGAACACGCCTGATTCTGATATTGATGTTCGTGGTTGTGCGCTTAATTCCAGAACCGATATTCTTGGAAGAACCAATTTCGAACAGGTAATTGATAATGCAACAGACACCACCATTTACAGCTTTAATAAGTTAATCCATCTGCTGTCAGACTGCAATCCTAACACGATTGAGTTGCTTGGCTGTAAGCCTGAACATTATGTGTTCTTTAATGACATTGGAAGAATGATGGTGGAACAGCGAGATATGTTCCTCTCTCAGAAAGCCGTTCATGCCTTCGGCGGTTATGCTACTCAGCAGCTTCGCCGTCTGCAAGCAGCTCTGGCTCGTGACCGCTATGACCAGTCGGAAAAAGAAAAGCAGATTCTTTCCTCTTGCAAGTCCTCTATGACTTCTTTCAATGATCGGTATCAGGAGTTTGAAAACGGCGCAATTCATCTGTATGTGGATGAATCTCAGCGTGAGGATTTGGATACGGAGATCTTCTTGGATGTAAATCTAACGCACTATCCTCTCCGTGACTATAAGAATATTTGGAACGATCTGAATACTATTGTTAAGGAGTATGGAAAAATCACACAGCGCAATAAGAAGAAAGATGATGCACACCTGAACAAACACGCTATGCACCTGATTCGCTTGTATCTGATGTGTCTGGATATTCTGGAAAAGCAGGAGATCAATACTTTCCGTGAGCATGATATTCCTCTGCTTATGTCCATTCGTAATGGCGAGTTCCAGAATGAGGACGGAACATTTAGAACGGAATTTTACCAGATGGTAGACGAGTTTGAAAAGCGTATGGATTACGCAAAAGCAAATACTTCTCTCCCGGAAAAGCCTGATTACAAGCGGATCGAGGAATTTGTTGTATTTGTTAATGAATGTACGATTGCACCGCATATGTTTGAAAACAATCATTGGAAAGATTATTATCATCGAGCAACGCAGATTTGGAAACCTGATTATGTTGGTGTATGGAATAAATGAGGAATAAGTCATGTTCTTAAATGTAGTCATCGGAAAACCTTTGGTTGATCCGAAAACCCTATTGGCTCTGAATGATTTGGACTGGAAAAATAATGAGCAGCCGCATACTTTGTTTACGGAAACCAGATACCTTCCAGCCGTCATGAAAGAAGCTGGCTTAGTTCAGTCTACCAGCGAGGTTCGGAAGAATCGTCCAGACCTGAATATCTCTTTGGAAAATCCTGATTGTCTTTGGGTAAAATGGGGCAAGAAACGCCTGTATGTGATAGTAGGTGAATGAATATGGAAAAATGGTGGCTGAAAGCACCTGAAAACGGCTGGCAGCTTAACACAAGTCATCGTCTGATGCAGATTCCAGAGGAACCAAAGCGTCTGATGAAAATGCTGATGGATGCAGGATATGAGGCGTTTGTGGTCGGCGGTTGTGTTCGTGACAGCTTGATTGGAAGAACACCGCACGATTGGGATATTTGTACCAATGCTCTGCCAGACCAGATGAAAGAAGTGTTCTCTGATTTTCGTGTGCTGGATACTGGACTCAAGCATGGAACATTGACCGTTCTGCTGGAAAATCCATATGAGATCACAACTTATCGGAAAGATGGTGATTACTCTGATCATCGTCATCCAGACCAAGTTGAATTTGTTAGCGATTTGAAAGAGGATTTGAGCCGCCGTGACTTTACGATGAATGCGATGGCAGCGAACATCAACGGAGAAATCATTGACTATTTTGATGGTCAGTATGACTTGCTGAATCGGAAAATTGTTTGTGTTGGTAATCCTGAACAACGATTTGAGGAAGATGCACTCCGTATTCTTCGAGCAATGCGTTTTTCTGCTCGTTATCATTTCGGTATTGAGCGGAAAACTGCCAATGCAATGCTTGCAAAAAGAAATCTTCTGCTTGATATTGCCGCCGAGCGCATTGGAAGCGAATTTCTGCAAATCATGTCTGGTCGTTGCGATTGGCTGCTGGAAAATTTCACAGAAATCTTTGAGGTTATCATTCCTGAGATTACGCCCAGTATTGGATTTGTCCAAAACAATCCCCATCACTGCTATGATGTGTGGGAGCATACAGTGGAAGCGATTCGTAATTGTCATGGAGATACCATTGTAAAAATCGCTTGTCTGTATCATGATCTTGGAAAACCGTTCTGTTATTCCGAGGATGAACATGGTATTGGACATTTCTACGGTCATGCCGCTAAGAGCGCAGAGATTGCAGAACAATCACTTCGTAATCTCCGTCTGGAATCCAAACTGATTGCTGATGTGGTGCAGCTCGTAGCGTCCCATGATCGTGTACTTGAGGTAAAGAAGAATATTGTGCGCCGATGCTTGAATAAGTTTGGAGAAATCCAATTTATGAATCTCATTTTCCTTCAGGCAGCGGATAAATCAGCACAGCGTATTGATATTGGTCAGCGTGGAGAACAGGCTACAAGAGTCAGTCAGTTTTACCGCATGATGCAGGAAATCAAACAGGATCAAGATTGTTTTTCTTTGAAGGATTTAGCAGTCAACGGCAATGATTTGATGCAGCTTGGCTTTCCACAGGATAAATCCCTTGGCAACGCTCTGAACACCTTGCTTGAATTGGTCATGGATGATAAAATGGAAAACGACAAGGAAAAACTTCTGACGAAAGCGAGGGAACTGCTTGATGAAGAAAATTAGTAAGAAAGACGCACTTCGTATTCAAAATCATTTACAAAAAGCAAAAGAAATTATTGATCAAGTTCGTGAGATAAGTGATGATGGAGAAATTTCTATGGACATTGAGATTGCGGAGAATTGTGTTGGTTATTTAGACGAAATTCTTATTGCTATAAACAATACGATACTTGATTAATGGAGGTTTGAATAGTGTGTGTTTTTTGTGAAAAATTTGATTTTGGTTCTGCCTCATATGAGATGGACAAATATGGTGCAAGATTAATTTTAGCTGGTGGTAGTTACCGCTTTCCAGAACATCAACAGTTTCTCTTTTGTCCAAAATGCGGTGCATCCAGATTGAAAAAGAACATCCTGCCGCCATTGGAAGAACGAAAGTGTCCTTCATATCGTAAGCCGCAGCTTTTATTTTGAGCTAATAACAATAAATGCAAGAATAATTGGAGGTAATGATATGTTTAGAGTAATTATTGGTGGCAGAAGAGATTATAACAACTATGCACAGTTGGAAAGAGCAATGGATAGACTTTTATCTAACATTACCGATGAAATTGTGATTGTGTGCGGTATGGCAAGGGGCGCAGATACGCTTGGCGAACAATACGGAAAGCAGCGAGGGTACAGAATTAATTATTTTCCAGCCGATTGGAAAACTTTCGGTAAGTCTGCTGGTTATATCCGTAATCAAGAAATGGCAGAGAACGCAGATGCGCTTGTTGCTTTTTGGGATGGGAAAAGCCGTGGAACAGCCAGTATGATTGATCTTGCGCATAGATACAATCTTCGTGTGCGTATTGTGCGGTATAAACAGGAGTGAAAATATGTCTTATAAAATGCGAAAGCCTTTGGTCAAAAACAAATATAACTTGACCATCAAGCAGCTCAATAAATATAAGGTCGCAGACCGAACTCATGTTGGATTGCCTTTCTTTTGGAGAAACAATATCATTCAGGCTTGGTGTATTTCTGGCAGTGCTGGAACAGATAAGGATCGTCAGTTTGGAACGGATGATGGTTTCTGGATCGGTATTTATGACGAGGATGCAAAAGCCTATGCTGGAAAGTTCCGTTTTTATTTTACATCTTACGGTGGAATGTGCGGTTACGAATTCAATCAATTCTTTGATGAAAAAGACATTAACTGCGAGAATGATATGAGAGTTCAGGAAATGTTTTTAGAGAAAATTAATATGTTAATTGACTGCGGAATTATCGCTTTGGAGGGCAAATCATGAGATTTAAGAAACCTAAGTGTCGAATAGGTTATCGTGTTGTATTTTCTGGAAAGTACAAAGGACTTGCAGATTCGGATGAAGTGTTTGTTGACTCTCAAGATAACGATGATGTGCTGTATTTATTCCATGTTTATTTGGATAATCCAGATGTAACTATTTATGTCTGCTACCATGATGGAACAGAAAAGAAAATTGTTTTAAAAAATCAAGAAGGAGAAATAAAAAATGAGCAACCGAGATAATCTTGGGGATCGTATGAAAACCTATGAGAATGTGACCAGAGCGCATCTTGTGCGCCGTATGCCTGTGATCATTCGTATTGACGGCAAAGCATTCCACACCTTTACCAGAGGCTTTCAGAAGCCCTTTGATCAGATTTTGATGAAAACCATGCAGGATACTATGAAATATCTTTGCGAGAATATTCAGGGCTGCGTACTTGGTTATACGCAATCGGATGAAATCTCTTTGCTTTTGATCGACTACCAGACGCTCACCAGTGATGCTTGGTTCGATAACACAGTTCAGAAGATGTGCAGTATCTCCGCAAGCATGGCAACGCTGGCGTTTAATAAGTGTTTTAGGGAAAATGTAAATCAATGGAATAGTGAAAAGTTCCCTATTGATTACTTGGGTGCAGTGAATCGGAATGTAGATGAAACTCTTATGGGAGATTTGAAGCTGAAGGAAAGATATATCTCCGCTGTCAATAAGGGTGCAATGTTCGATTCTCGTGTGTTCAATATTCCCAAGGAAGATGTTGTCAACTACTTTGTGTGGCGGCAGCAAGATAGTGTTCGCAATAGTATCCAATCCGCAGGACAGGCGAACTTTTCTCATAAGCAGCTCATGAATAAGTCTTGTGATCAGATTCAGGATATGTTGTTTGTGGAAAATGGCATTAATTGGAACGATTATGCAATTCCTTGTAAGCGTGGAACTTGCTGTCGTAAGCAGATGATGGAAGTGGAATGTAAGAATGAGCCGAACAAAACTGTTATGCGTAAGAAGTGGATTGTGGATCAGGAAATTCCAACATTTACGCAGGATATGAGCTATATTAATGACATTGTTGTGCTGAAGGATTGAGGTATAGATTATGTATCAGTCTATTTTGAAAGATTTAAAATACTATGCCGAACATGGTCTTGGTGAGATTAGCACTTATGAGGCTGGACAGATAGCAGAATTGTTGGAAGAACAACACGCCGAAATTGCAATGCTACGCAAAATGCAACCTGTGGTATTGACAGGTGAAAGTGTAAATTCATTTACTCTGGCGGCTGAATTGTCCGAAACAAAAGCAAAACTGGAAGAATTTAACAAAGAGAATGCCGCTTTGAAAGCCTATAAAGACTACTTTGCTGACTGTTATGGACAAGGGTATGAGGTTGCCAACTATCATTTAAACGGCGATTTAGAGCCTCTGGATAGCTTTATAGATGGAGCGCAGGAAGCACATGATTCTGTTCTTTCCCAAAACGGCAATAAGTCAACGGAACTGCCGAAAGGAGATGTTTATGGCTGATTTACTCAAGAAATTACTCCCATTCCAGTCGGAATTTTCCCATCGGTATGCTTGCTGGGCGAACAATCATAACGGATGGGCGAAAATGAAAAAAGCCAACAAGAAGTTGGCTAAGGTTCGGCTTAAAAGAGAAATTCAAAAGCAAATTGAAGCCGAGAAAGGAGATTATGAATGATTCATTTTACTGGTGATGTGCATCGAAAAGTAAATGAACTACTCAGGAAGTTGGATTATAAACAGATTCCGCATACATCCGATCAGATTGTTGTTCTGCTTGGCGATGTTGGTGTGAATTATGTTGGTGATGTTTCTGACTGTGTAGAAAAACAAAAGCTGCAAAACAGTGGACGAACCTATTTCTGTATTCATGGCAATCATGAAATGCGTCCTGAAAGTATTTGGACTTACGAAGAACAGAAATGGAATGGCGGCACTGTCTATGTTGAGGAAGATTATCCAAACCTGATTTTTGCCAAAGATGGCGAGGTTTATGATTTGGAAGGAACAAAGATTCTGGTGCTTGGCGGTGCATACAGTGTCGATAAATATTATCGTCAGATGATGGGTTATCGTTGGTTTGCAGACGAACAAATCTCAAAGAAACGCCGAACAGAAATCTTGTCATATGTCAAGCAACTCAAAGAAGTTGATATTGTGGTGTCCCATACTTGTCCTGATCAGTGGCAACCGACAGATTTGTTCTTGGATGGTCTGGATCAGTCTACCGTAGATAAATCTATGGAAGAATGGTTATCTGAAGTTGAGCGAAATTTGACTTATAAACATTGGCTCTTTGCACATTTTCATGCCAATCGAAAAATCAATGAAAAAGTAACTATGCTCTATAAAGATATTATCAGTTTAAATAAACTAATGGAGGGATCAATCAAATGATGAAATACATTCTTGTTGCTACTGTACTTGTTTATATTGTGCTGATTTTCATTCCCAAGATGAAAATCACTGTGAACGGTCAGCCTTCGGATAACTTTTTCTACCGCATTTTTGGTGCGGCGGTTCTGGCTCTGATTTTCTTTGTTGTTATCGGGCTTCCCATCTATGCGGTTAGTCTGTTGTTCTAATGGTGTTACATATGGAAGCAGTTTGGTTAAGTGTAGTATATTTTGGTGGTCTGTTTCTGGCAAAAGTATTAGATAATGCCCTTGGAACAGCAAAGATCATTCTGATCCAGCGCAATAAAACATTCTTTGCTGGTCTTGCATTGGGCTTGTCTAACATGATTTATTTCATCATTACAAAGAACATTGTTTCTTCAGAAAGTAATGTGTCATTGTTTATTGTTTCTTTTGCCAGTGCCGTTGGATGCTGGCTTACCATTGGAATAGACAATCATCTTTCAAAAGAACGACTCTATGTAAATGTGATTATGTCAGATAATTTAGAAGCAATGAAAGATTTGCGTGATTATTTAGCATTTCACCATATAAAAAATGTTGCATCCGATAGCTATACTTTGGATTGGAATACAAAAACTATAACGGTTACTGCATATGCTGAAACTAAAAAAGAAGTGCAGCTTATAAGTAATTATATACAAAACAGCCCAAACAAGTTCAAGCGGCTGGTACAAAAATAATGGAGGATCATCATGAGAATTAAAATGCAAGTTGCTAATGGCAGTGCGGTTTATACCATGAAGGGCGAGGAAGATACCATTGAACAGGTCGTTGCCTTGCTGAAAAATCCCGATGTGATCAGTATTACAATAACAAAACAGGCTCCAACGGAATATTTTAAATCTATCAAAAAGGAGAAACCACATGGAACTGATTATTAAACTGGCTGTTGTAATTGCAGGTTTTGTTACATTCATTTACGCAGTTACTCGTGAGGAATACGAAGAGTGTGATGGAATTGGATGCGATCTTTGTCCATTCCCTCGCTGCGAGGATGCACCAAAGGACTTGTCTAAAGCACAAATGCGTAAAATGGAAGGCGAAATCGTTACCATTGTTCTCAAAGATTCTGTAATCCCTGTCAAGATTTTCATCAAAGACAATGATGTGTGGGTGGAGAATTCTTTCGGTACATCTACCACTTATGATGATGTGAAAAAGCATGGTGGAAAATTTTTTGAGAAAAATCGCAATTAGGTCTTGACAATAACAAGAAATACAAGTATAATGTAAGTGTCAGTTGAAGGTGCTGGCATTTCAATAAACTACATAACAAGAAATACAAGTACAAAGAAGGAGCGTTCACAATGAACATTGAAACGAAAATCGGAATTGGTGATCAGGTATTTGTTCTGAAGAAAATTACAAAGACTACTTGCCCGATCTGTAATGGCACTGGAAAGATTCGTCTTGGAAAGGCGGCAACATTTAATGCCGATACGATGGAACAGGCAATGCAGCAGGTAGCAGAGCAGATCATTGAGTGCATCGAAAACAATACTATGCGTGAGTATGCTTGTCCTGAGTGTAAGGGCAGCGGCAGTGTTAAGGCAACTGGTCAGAAGAAGTATGAAATCCTTACTTGCAAGGTCGTTTCTATGCAGTTTACTATTGGCGGCGAAAATATTCCTCCTGTAATCATGTATTCTGTGGTTGATGAAAAGGGTACAGTTCGCAAGATGATGGAGAATCAGTTCTATACCAATCGAGCCGATGCAGATAAGCAGTGTTTTATTCTCAATCTGGAACGCAGAGAGGTTCCCATTGCAGACATTCGAGTTCCTTACAGTTTTGCCAGCACGATCCCCTGTAATGAAAAGCTGAATAAGCGTCTGGACGAGTGGCGTAAGAACAAGAAGTTCGAAACCGAGATTTATGTGGATGATTGTGGTAATCTCTTTGACGGCTATACCTCTTATTTGGTTTACAAGATGATGGGTATTGATACTGTCCCCGTTGTTGTATGGCCTACCGTGAAGAAGAACAAGGAGGAAAAGACTGATGCGGTTTCCGTTTGATAAGTATAAGTATTACCACAGCGGTAATCAGGTAATTGCGGTTTCTACCTTTGCTGGAAAGACTGTTAAGGGCGTTGCCAAGTGTGATCCTCATGACACTTTCTCTCTGGATACTGGTAAGCGTCTGGCGGCTCTGAAGTGTAACAATAAAATTACCGCAAAGCGGCTCAAGAGAGCTGCCCTGCGGTATGTGGAAGCTGAAAAGGCTGTTGTTGCGGCGCAGAAACACGCCGAGCGTATGAAGCGGTATTACAACGATGCAAAGGTTGAACATAAAGAAGCAGTCGATGAACTGAATGATCTGTTGATGACTGTTTGATCCATTTAATTTCCCCCTCCATAGTCCTGAGCATGACTGAAACTGCTCAGGATGTGGCGGTATGGCTGAGTGGTTTAAAGCAGCGGTCTTGAAAACCGTAGGCGGTGAAGAGCCGTCCGTGGGTTCGAATCCTACTACCGCCGCCAGTAAGTCCATGTGAAATGATATATCATGGCTGGATTATCGACTACGATACGGAGAAGAGAATGGACATTCGAGCAAACACTTTAGAGTGCGATGGTACTCCGTCAACAAAAGCAAATCGAGCCAGTAAGAGGTAGTTAAATAGGCTAAACAAGATGTGGTTCTTGTAGTTTAATAGAGAAAGGCTGCAAGATAAAGCACTTGAAGCGCAAGGCCATGCGCAGTCAACCATATCGTAAACCAGACTGGCGGGACTAAGTAGAGGTTGACAAACGGTATGCGTCTACCGTTAAACATATAAAGTGTCGGCGCATTTCATATCCGAGGCGTGGATGGACATACGGAAAAGTCTTGGTGAGGTTACTGGCAAACTTCGGTTTAGGTCAGAGTGTAGGATATGGATTGACATGATTACTGCTTGAGTTGATAAATTCGTTTCAGATCATTCTCCCAAGCAGTTTTTCGATGATTGCGTTTCCATTTTACATAGTCGTTCCAACGACATTCAGAAGCCTCGTGAGAAAGACCAAAAGTGATTTCAATATCTTTTGCAGATTTCACGCCCAGCATATCAAACAGCGGCATAGGGCAAAGGAAAGCTGCCGCAAAGTAATCTGCTTCAGCTTCCAGTTCTGGATTAGAAAGATTATTGAAATTGTGTTCCGCAATAAGCGGCTCTGCAATATAAGGCAGATGGTTCAGCACCACATGACCGAGTTCATGTGCCAGAGTCCAACGAATTCTGCCCAACACATTGTTATTTGCGGTAGAGGAATTAAACAGAACAAGGTATCTGTTTTTGGAAACATCATAATGAGTGCAGCCGCTTTGACTTTCGCACAGCAAGAAAACCTCTTGCAGTGAGCAGCGGTTGATCTCAGAAAAAGTCTTATATGTCATCAGCTTGCAGTTATCCATTAACTGAAATGGTTTGCGTGGATCAAGAGGAAACGACAAACCATCCAGATTACGATAAATCTGCAAAATCTGGTTGCAAATATAGGCGTACCGAATCATAAGTATATCACCTCGAATACCAGTGTAACATAGTGACAGTCCAATAATACGGACACATTACTGATCGTCACGGAATGCGTAGTCAAAAGCAATCTTCAGCATTTGCATCATGCGCTCCCGATCAACAGGGGACATTTTGGATTTTGCTCTTTGCAAAGTGACAATATCATTATCTCCGAGTAGTTCATCGGCAGGAGTTGGAATGTTGGTAATACCCAGCAGATAATCCGTAGTTACATTAAAATATTTTGCAATCTTCTGTACTTTGTCGATGCCGGGGATACTAATATCTTTCCACTTTTTAATTGTTGCATTGGAAAATCCGCATTCTTTTTCTAACCGTGTAATCGTGATTTCATTCGAGTCGCATAGTTCCTCAATCCTTGAATATAGAATGGAAGCCATAGAACACACTCCTTTTGAGAAAGTAATCTAAGTTTCTATTGACAATGAGAAAATTATCTTGTATAGTATGACTTAGATAAAATTCTCACCACACAGCAATTATAGAGGAAATTATCTCAACTGTCAATACTAAATTGGGGAGGCTGCTAAAAATGCTTGTTAATGAAACCAAAATGGAAGAGTGGAAGATGCTGTCTTTTTTTGCTCTCCTGAGCAATTATAATTACTTTAGTGTCCAGAAGGAGGACGATCCCACTTTCTTTGCTACTGGCATTGAACGATCTTGTGGCTGGGTATTAAAGTTTATGAGGAAATTTGCAACGCCTGTTTATTCTGACGGTGAACTGATTAGCGTAGCTGCTCTCAGCAACACCGAGTTCAAATGTCGAATTGGAGAATTTACATATTATATTCGTGCTTTGCATGAGAAGTCGAATGATTTGCCTGTTCGTAAGAAGAAGGACTGGAAAAACATTCTGGATTTTGCAGACACCGAATATATCAATAAAGATAAGTGCCAATACATCAAAGAGTTGGACTTACTTGTTTTGATGGTTGATCCTGATTTGCTGGGCGAACTGACCGCCGTAGAGGAATCTCAGATTAAACGCCTCATTAATATCCGTTTGCATGGTAATGGAGCTGCAATGCAGATGTGTCGTAGTGTTTGCTTCAAATGTCAAATCCATAGTGCAAATCATATCATTTATGCTGGTATGTATGATCTGGAAAACTCCGTTTCTGTCAGCAGTGTTATGGTTTATAACAGTCGTATCAGCCAGTCTATGTCTGATGACGAGGATCAGCAATATATGAATCTTTGGAATTTCGCCCAGCAACTCTATCATGAAAATTTCTCGTAACAATCTTTGCGGATATGCTTGACAATCTTCGTTGAGCATGATATACTATAACCAGAAATACAAGAAAGATAAAGAAAGGTCTGCAAGGAGAAATGCGGTATGAAAAAGATTGTAAAGAGGGGAGATATATACTATGCTGATCTAAGTCCAGTTGTCGGCTGTGAACAGGGTGGAATTCGACCCGTAATAGTGATCCAGAATAACACTGGTAATAAGCATTGTCCTACTGTGATCGTGGCTGCAATCACTTCTCAGAATAAGAAGCCGATGCCAACGCACATTAACCTCTCTGTCAATGAATGCAAATTATCCTCAGATTCTACGATTATGCTGGAACAGGTAAGAACGATTGATAAAAATCGGCTGAAAAACTTTGTCAGCAGCGTCACATCTGAAAAGATGGATGAAATTAATCAGGCAATCCTTGTTAGTCTTGGACTTCCTGTTACAGCATAATAACAAGAAATGCAATAAATGTCTTGACAAAAACAAATTGTTTTGGTAGAATATTAGGGAGAGGTGATGATAATGCTTGATCTGGCTTTGATCGAAAAGTATGTTTCGGAAACTTTTTTAAATAACCCTGATAACAACAAATACAAGCAAGAAACTTTCAATATCGTCAATAGGTTCTTTAATCTGACTGATGTTGCTTATGATGATTTGACTCGTCAGGATATGCTTGATATATATTCGCAGCTTGCCATTATGAAGATGAATGTTTTCCAATCTCATAAGAGCAAGATCAGCGATTTCATGCGGTGGATGTATGAAACTGGCAATGGTTCTATTAAGCCTCTGGAAGAAATTCGGGAGATTTTCTTTGAGAATGTGGATCGTACTGCTTTCTACGATACTTATTATTTTGAAAATCTGGATGATTTGAACGATTTGATGGAAACTGTCTTTGGCAAAGAGGTCTGTGATTTCTCAACATTCCGTTGCGCAGCTCTCCTTGTGTGGCATGGAATTCCAGTAAAACATTTGCCAGATATTCTCAAGTCTGATCTACACGATGATGGTTCTGTTCTTGATCCAGTAACAGGACAGAGAGTGCAACTTTCACCAAGCATTGTTCCTTATTTATTTCATTATCGTGATGCGGACACATTTGACTCTGGAAAGTTTGGCGGCATGACTGTTCCATATAAACAAACGCAGTATTTGTTCCGTACCTATAAGACGGCGCATATGACTGATAAGCAACTGATCAATACCAGCAGTAATGCAATCAAAGCCGCTGCTGATACAGGACGCATTTTCCAGTGGGAGCGTATTTATGATTCTGGTATATATTATAGAGTGCATGAGTATGAAAAACAAAATGGAAATATCAGTCGCAATAACTATGAATTACTTCGTGAACTGTTCAAGATGGATCATATCGACTTAACCAAACAACGCCAGCGTTATTATCTTTCTCAAAAGTTTGACGAGTATCAGGAGTTCAAACGCTATAAATATTCGGATTAATCCGAACTTGTTTAAGGGGCTGTGCCTCTTAAACATTACATAAATAACAAGAAATACAAGAATAACACGAGATAGTTTAATGGCAGAACACCGCAATATGCGGAGATTTTGGTTCGAATCCAAAGATCGTGACACATCAAAATTCAAAGTTTATTGGAGGAATTTACTATGGCAAATCAGGAAACCATTACCATTCATCGTGCATTGGCAGAACTGAAGGTTCTGGATAAGCGCATTATTGATTCGATGGCGGCTGCAACTTTCGTTGTCAACAAGAAGAACAATCAGGAGAAGGTTCACGGTATTACTCCCGATGCTTTCAAGGAAGCTGCATTTGCGTCTTATGACAAGATTACTGATCTGATTAAGCGGCGCAATGCAATTAAGGATGCTGTCAATGTATCCAATGCTGTGACTAAGGTTGAGATCGGCGGCAAGACTTACACTGTCGTTGAGGCTATCGACAAGAAGAATCATGGTATGGCGTTCTATATTGAACTGCGTGACCATATGGCATCCCAGCTTTCTCGTGCGAAGGCTGAGTTGGAAAAGCAGAACTCTCAGCTTCAGCAAAAGGCAGAGCAGTTTGTTACTGGTCTGATGGGTAGCAAGGAAACCGCAGCTAAGAGCGAGGAATATGATACCAGCGTCAAGACTTACATTAAGTCTAACACGGTTGAGATGATTGATCCTCTTGGTCTTGAGAAAAAGATTGCTGAACTGGATGACATGATCAATGCGTTCATGCCTGAAGTGGATGCGGTTCTTAGCGTAAGCAACGCTCTGACCACGATCACAATCGAATACTAACGGCGGTATTTCATTTGCTGTTTGACGAAAACGATAAACCATAACACATCTGAGTTTTTGGGGATTGGTCTTTGATGTAAAAGAAATAAAACTATCCCCAGCATAAAACAAATTACAGATGATTGTAATTCTATACATATAATTATGGATTATTATATTAAAAGAATTTGGTTTTCTGATTATGCGCCGCAAAGATAGAGCGGCTGGCATTTTCGGAAAATGAAAAATCGCTGTAAAGTTCAATGCTCAAAGCCCAAAGCTGAACGCTCAAGTTTCAAAGTTTATTCTTGGAACAAAGTTCAAAGTATAGGCAGAAAAGACCAAAGATAGTCAAAAATCCTTGGGATATTGTTTTGGGAATTGTTATGCTTGTCCTTTCGTGAACAACAAGGCTGTCAAGCAGCAAATTAAATATAAAGGAATGTCTGAGTAATCGGGCATTCTGTTGAGGGCTGGTAATGCAGCTCTGAATAGAGTGTCCGATACAAAGGGAGTGAAAGATTGCACAATGAAGTAATGAAATTTATTGACAGATTTACTATGTGTGGAAAGTGGAGTGAAGTTCTCACATCTTTTACTTGTGGATGTTGTTATTGGTTTGCATTTATCTTGTGCAACCGTTTCCCTGAAGCAGTAATGATGTATGATCCAGTAATAAACCATTTTGTAACGCAAATTGATGGTCGGCTTTATGACATTACAGGAGAAGTCACACAAGAGTACAAAGTCGTAAAATGGGATACCTATCCCGATGAACTGGAAAAGCAACGCATCGAAAAGTATTGTATTAATTTTTAAGGTTTTCAGAAAAGGAGAATTGAACATGGAACTTCGTATTGATCAGAATGTTTTGGACAGATTTCCCAGCTTGCACATCGTTCAGGAGAATGATGTTGTTACGGTGAAGTTTGATGGAGAAAACAGTTCTGATTTTTTGTTTCCCATGACGCTGCCGATGACCAATTTGGATCATATTTCTTGGCGCAGAGTGGACGAAATCGCAAAGTCTGGTAAAGCCAGAGAATACTTTGCGCTTGGCGCAACGAAGAAGGACTACATGAAGAATGGTTTCGTTGCTACATATCAGATTATTGGTTTTGACCATGATGATCTGGCTGACAACAGCGGTAAGGCTCCTATCTCTTGGGATATGGTCGATCTCTACAAAGATGAATCCGCAATGCGTAGGGACGGAAACTCTGTCTGGTGGGATGATTCTGATATTCGTTCTTTCTTGAATGGAGATTTCAAGAACAATGTTTCTGATGATCTGGCAGCTATTGTTAAACCTGTTTATAAGCAGAGTGTAGACCGTAATGGTAATATGCAGAAAACCATTGATGAATTTTGGCTCAAGTCTGAGCAGGAATTGTATGGACGCAAGTTCTGGTCTTATGGCGGCGAAGGTAACTGGTATGAGTTTTATGCTCAGGAAAACATTCGTTACTGTAAGAAGAACACAAAGGGCGAGAATGACTGGCAGTGGTTGCGCTCTGTCGATGCGGACCACTCGTACGGCTTCTGCCGTGTCGGCACTTCGGGGAGTGCGGGCGTCAACTTTGCCAGCTATTCGTATGGGTTCGCCCCGGCCTTCTGTAACTGAGTTAATCCGTTCATCCTAACATCTCTATTCAAGGCGAAAGCCGAGAATAAAGAGATGTGACGGATGAACACTACCAAGCATAGCAAATATAAGGGGTAATAATATGAGAGTTTTACTGTTAATGCGTGGTGCGCCCGGTGTCGGCAAAACCACATTTATCAAAGAAAACAATCTGGAACAGTATGCTTTGTCTGCTGACGAAATCCGTCTGTTGTGTCAATCTCCTGTGATGACTACAAATGGTACTTTCGGTATCAGTCAGGACAATGAAAAGAAAGTTTGGTCACTTCTGTTTCAGATTTTGGAAGCCAGAATGCAGCGTGGCGAGTTTGTTGTGATTGATGCTACGAACTCCAAAACGGTTGAAATGAATCGTTACAAAACGATGGCACAGACTTATCGCTATCGTATTTATTGCGTTGACTTTACCGATGTTCCTATGGAAGAGTGTAAGCGCAGGAATTTGACTCGTCCTGATTATAAGCAAGTACCAGAAGAAGCCATTGAAAAGATGTATGCTCGTTTTGCAACACAGTCTATTCCGACAGGTATTACAAAGCTGCGTCCTGATGAACTGGATCGTATCTGGTATAAGCCTATGGATTTTTCCAACTATAAGAGAATCCATCATATCGGTGACATTCACGGCTGTAATACTGTCCTTCAGGAATATTTGAAAGATGGTTTGAAGGATGACGAACTCTATATTTTCTGCGGCGATTACATTGATCGTGGCATTGAAAATATTGAGGTTATCAACTTCCTTTACAGCATTATGGAGCGCAAGAACGTGATCCTGCTGGAAGGAAATCATGAGCGTTGGCTGTGGTACTGGTCACATGGCGGCACTGGCAAGTCCCCTGAGTTTGAAAAGGTAACTCGCCGTCAGCTTGAGGCGGGGGGGCTTGATACTAAGGTTGCTCGAATGCTCTATCGTAAGTTTGGTCAGTGTGCTTATTACAAGTATCATGAAAAGACTGTTCTTGTAACTCATGCTGGTCTGAGTTTCATTCCTGATAATATGACCACACTGGCAACGGAACAGATGATTCGTGGTGTTGGTCGATACAGTGATTATGTCGATGTGGCTCATACTTTTGATCGTATGGCAGTTCCCGACACTTATCAAATTTTCGGTCATAGAAACACTCGTAATCTGCCTATCGAACTTTCCGAGCGTTGTTTCAATCTGGAAGGCTGCGTTGAGTTTGGCGGCGATCTGCGAGTAGTCGTGCTGGATGCAGATGGTTTCCATCCTGTATATGTCAAGAACACTGTGTTTAAGACAGAGGAAGAAGCTGAGGTAACTGCCTATACTGAGCAGGAACTTGATGTGATGGAAATGGTTGATCAGATGCGCAAAAATAAGTACATCACTGAAAAGAAATACGGTAGTATTTCCTCTTTCAATTTCACCAGAGAGGCATTCTACGATAAGAAGTGGAATAAACAGACTACCAAAGCACGAGGATTGTTCATCAATACTGAGAATGGAAGAATCGTTGCTCGTTCCTATGACAAATTCTTTAATGTGAACGAAATTCCCGAAACCAAGTTTGATATGCTTCAGCATAAGTTAAAGTTCCCTGTAACCGCTTATGTGAAGGAGAACGGTTTCCTTGGTATGGTGTCCTATAATCCTGATACGGATGATTTCTTTATTTCAAGCAAGTCTGATCCGCAGGGCGATTTCTCTGCTTATATGCGTTCCATGTTCTATCAGGTTGGCGAAAATCTGGATGAACTCAAGGAATATATGAAGAACAACGATGTGACATTCGTGTTTGAATGTGTTGATATGGAAAATGATCCTCACATCATCAAATACGATAAGTCCAGACTGTTCCTGCTGGATGTAGTAAAGAATAAGATGCAGTTTGAAAAGCTGCCCTATTCCAAGCTGGTTCAGTTTGAAAAGTTCGGCTTTGAGGTCAAGAAGAAAGCAATCCAGATTGATAACTGGACTGATTTCTATAACTGGTACACAGAAGTTACCGCAGAGGATTATCTGTATGACAGTAAGGAGATTGAGGGCTTTGTGGTAGAGGATAGCGTTGGCTATATGGTCAAGCTGAAACTGTATTACTATAAGCTGTGGAAGCATATGCGTTCCGTTGCTCATTCTGTTTTCCGTAGCGGTCAGTATCGTTACATGGGTTCTTTGCTTACACCTCTGGAAAATAAATTTTATGGTTTCGTCAAAGAACTCGCCAATGACGAAAACCATCCTACCAATATCATTGAATTGCGAGATTTATTTTTTGCGTCTGTAATGAACAACACATAACAAGAAATACAAGAACGGAAGAGGTTAATATGAATAAAGAAGTTATGTTCAGCACTGGAAATAATAACTGGTCTACGCCTCAGTCGTTCTTTGACAGGCTCAATTCAATATTCCATTTTACACTTGATCCATGTGCCGATGATACAAATCATAAATGTGAACTGTATTATACGGAACAAAATAATGGTCTTGCGAAAAGTTGGGGGGGGCAGACAGTTTTTTGTAATCCTCCATACTCTCGTAGAACGAAAGGCAATAGTGGTCAGGAAGATTGGATTGAAAAATGTTGTCGTGAGAGCAGAGAGAATGGCATTACTGCTGTAATGCTCATTCCTGCTCGAACTGATACAAAAGCACAACATGATTTCATTTTCCCAAATGCGAAATATGTTTGTTTTGTCAAAGGACGATTGAAATTCAACCAGAAAGATGCAGCTCCGTTTCCCAGCGAGGTTGTAGTCTTTACCGATCAGGATTTTGATCAGCAAATCCGAACATTAGAGGATTTGGGAAAATGGATTAAATTAAAAGATTGAGGTGGCAGTTATCAAATATGTAGGCTCAAAAAGCCGCATTGCCAAACATATCGTTCCGATTATTCAATCTTACATAGATAATACCAGCGCAGTGTTTTACTTAGAGCCTTTTATCGGGGGGGCAAATGTAATTGACAAAATTTCTTGTAATAGAAAGATTGGGTATGACATTAATCATTATCTGATTGAACTATTCAAGCATAGAGATCAGATTACATCTTTGCCTGATGAAATTACGCAGGAAGAATATACGGCAGTAAGGAAATCATATCAAATGCAAGATGGGAAATATCCTGATTGGTATGTTGGAGCCGTTGGTTTCCTTGCGTCCTATAACGGAAAATTCTTTGGTGGCAGGGCTGGCATTGTCAAAACCAAAATCGGTACATATCGGAATTATTATGACGAGGCAAAGCGGAATGTAATTGCGCAGCTTCCCAATTTGCAGGATGTAGAGTTTGCCGAGGCAGACTATCGAACTCTTGACTTAGATCATTTTTGTGGCGGTGTAATCTACTGTGACATTCCTTATAAGGGAACGACTGGATACGAAAATGATTTCGATCATGATGAATTCTGGAAATGGGCAGAGCAAGCGTCTGAAATGAATGTTGTTTTGGTATCAGAACAGCAAGCACCAGAGAATTGGAGATCAATTTGGTCGCAGCCAGTGAAAAGAACGCTGGATAATGCGTCCAGACAAAACATCACAGAAAACTTGTTTATTTTGAGCAAATAACAAGAAATAAAAGGAGAAATGCTTATGATTGCGAGAAAGCAGATCAGTAAGAAATGGGTTGTATTGCTTGTAATGGCTGTTGTTCTGGCGGCAATTCTGACTTGCTGTTCTCCGTATCCATATCCAGTTCCAAGACCAATTTAGGAGTAAATAATGGGAAAGAGTTTAGATTACATAAAATATCGAGTGTTAAAGCAGAAGAACACTAATCTGGATATTGCATTCGATAATGCTTTTGAGGTTTCACTAAAGTAGTTTCTCAAGTTTGACGAGAACAATCAATTGTCTATGGTTTGGAAGAACGATGATGCTAATCCGAAACTCGATATTAGTGTGAAAGTTACATACGATCCTGATGCAGATTTCAAATATTTCACCACGAGTTCTTCCAGACATGATGGAACAATGTTGTTTGTATATGAAAATATCGAGGCTTGTCTGAAGAAAATCTTGTCTTTGCAGACTCATGATGCAAGTGTTGGTATGCCAAAGAATGCAAACAACTGCAACTATTTCTATACTATTGGTGACATTGTAGTGGTGAATGAATATGGAAGGCGATTTGCAACAGATGAAAAGCCTTGGATGCAGCAGAGAACAACTGCAATGATCCCGATTGTATTCCGTTACGAAGAAAAGTGAGGCTGTTATGAAAATTTATTATGCACACCATATTTGGAAGTACGGAACTCCAATTGAAACTTTTGAAATGTCTGTGATCAAGAATAGATTTGATTTTGAGGACGGGCTTGAAATCGTTAATCCGAAAGATGCTCTGCCGCAGAATATTCCTGAAAGCGAGATCATGAAACAGGCATTTGCCATGATTGACCAGTGTGATACAGTGGTATTCTCAACTGTTTCTGGTGTGATTGGTCATGGTGTATTTGATGAAGTCATGTATGCTCTAAATAAAGGAATTCAAGTATTTTGTTTAATGGGCGATGACTGTTATCTGGTAGAGGATAAAGATATTTTTAAAGATGTAATTTTCCAAGGTGATAACCGAGTTTATGCTTTGGTGCATACGCCTCTGGAATATGAAGATCAAGAGGAATAATGAATGAAAGTATTGTCTATTTGCGGAGGTTTGGAAACTGGATACCTTGCTTTGCAGGAACTTGGGATTCCAGTTGAAGAATATCATACATATGAGATTTTTGCTCCCGCTATTGAATTAAGCAAAAAGCATTTTCCGAACATCGTTCATCATGGAGATGTAATTGGAGCAGATTTCTCACAGTTTAAAGGTTTTGATTTGGTTATGGCTGGCACTTGCTGTCAGAGTCTATCGGTTGTTCGGCAAGAAAATAAAGATGTATGTTCTGGTTTAAAAGGAAAATCTGCAATCTTCTATGAATTTGCACGAGCGATTGAGGAAATCAAGCCGAAATGGTATTTGTTAGAGAATGTCATTCCTAAGCAGAAGGCAGATGAAAATATCATCACTGCTAAACTTGGGGGGGGCAATCCTTTAATGATTAACTCTGCTGATTTCTCAGCACAAGAGAGAAAGCGGTTGTATTGGACGAATATTCCAATCGCAGAGTTACCAGATCATAATACATTGGTTTTGCGTGATATTATGGTAGATTATGTTCCTGCAAAGGATTATTATGATAAGCCTTTTATCTATCACGGTGATGATAAGCGAGTGATTGCAACATTACAGGTAAATACACATGATTTACTCAAGCGTGTGTATAATCCGGATTTCAAATGTGCCACATTGACCTGTGTAAATGGTGGCTATCAGGAAAAGAAAGTTTGGGATAATGGTCGTATTCGTAAGCTGACACCAGTTGAATATGAGCGTTTGCAAACTCTGCCAGATGGTTTTACCGAAGGATACAGTGACAATGTACGCCGTTCTCTTTGTGGTAACGGCTGGACAAAAGAGGTTATAAAGCATATTTTTAAAGGCTTAATAACAATAAATACAAGTAAAGGAGTATAGCGAAATGTCAAGCGAAAATCAGACCAAGAATGTTGAAATTGGAAACACACCAAATGAGAACACTGCTGCTGAAAAGCCCAAGTCTGAATGGGAGCAGATGCTTGAAACTATGATGCGCCGAGCATATCTGAATGGTTTGTCTACTGGCATGAAAACCATGTGCGGTTCCATTCTGAGCAAGATGAATGAGTTCCAGAGCCAGAGAATGAATCCTCAGATGCAACTCATGCAGTTGCGTAAGTGGTGCAATCAGTGTTTGGCAAAGGTAAATGAGCCTCCCAAGGCAGAGGCAGTAACGGAAACAGAGAACAAGGTTGAAAATCAAGAAGGGGAGAATTAATGGATAATAAGCGAGATTTCTTTGCGAAAGAATTGTCACTTATTCGTACCGAATATATCAAGAAATTTCTTGAGTATTGTATCGACAATTTGCCAGACTATTTCTTCCGTGTAGCCGCATCATCCAGCGGCAAATATCATCCTGAGTATGCACTTGGTAATGGCGGCTTGCTGCGACATACAAAAGCCGCATTCTGGATCGCAAACGAATTGTTTAATCTTGAGATGTTCCAGTTTTCCGAAGAGGAACGAGATTTGATTCTGACTGCCCTTATCCTTCATGATGGACAGAAGCAGGGTAAGCGAGAGGGTAATACAGTCTTTGATCATCCTCTGCTGGCAGCAGACTTCGTAAAGCAGTGTCATATAGAAACTGGTCTGTTGAATGACGAGCAGATGAAATTCTTATATGACTGCATTGCTACTCACATGGGACAGTGGAATACCGCACGATATTCTAAGGTTGAGCTGCCTAAGCCCAAGAACAAGTATCAGAAGTTTGTGCATCTCTGTGATTATCTTGCAAGTAGAAAGTTTCTTGAAATGAATTTTGACAAAGTTTAAGGAGATTTGTGTATATGAGTTATCAGTCCAGATTTAGTTTTTGTGGAACCCCTGTAATTCCTAAGCAGAAGGCAGATACTAAGCGTCCTTTCTGCAAGGAAATTTCTAAGAAAGATGAAAAGACCAAGGAAACCAAGAAGATGCTGTCTATGACTTTCGGCATCAAGGAAACCGACATGAATATGGCTTTTGTCGAGGCTTTTGACAGCCAGCAAAAGGTTATTAAGACAATGGATGTTGACAATGAAAAGATGGATGTAGATTGGGATGACCGTTTTGACGAGGACATTATCGAAAAGGTTGCCAACTACCGCAAGTACATTGTTGATCTTGGTGATGAACACGGCGGCAGACAGGAGTTTATTACCGCCTACGATATGATTGAGCATCTGCGTGAGTATCTGCCCAATTATGATGGTCGTGTTGTTGTTACTGGTCAGTTTACTCGTGACTGGTATGCAAAGAAAAAGACTTATTTCAGTAAGTTCCGCATTCAGAATGTGTTCGCTGCCCCTGAAGAGAGAAAGAATCGTCTGCTTCTGACTATAGATTTGTTCTACAACAAGAGCAGTCTTGATGACAGTGATTTTGACGAGAACAAGAAAATGACCTTGGATTGCTACATTGAGCAGTATATCAACAAGGACGAGGGCAGAAAGTATGTTCCCATTCAGGTTGTGTTCTCTGGTGCAAAGTACGATCTTGAGAATGAAAAGCACAAGAAGCTGTTTGATTACAAGATGAAGTACATCAAGGTCAAGAACAAAAATATGGTACATATTCCTTGGGAGATTGTGCTGCTCCGTGGTGCTGAAGAAGCAGAGTTTGACGAGTCTATGCTGACAGATTCTCAGCGTGAACAGGTCGAACTTGGTATTAAGTCTGTTGATGATTTCCGTCCAAAAGGCAACATATACGGTGATCGCATTGACGAGTTCCGTCTGTTCGAGCCTAAGTTGGAAGGCGATTATGCCGATGGCGTTCTGGAATGTGATGATACCGCAGACGAATTTGAGGAAAAGATTTTTGTTCCTGCCACAGATGAAACGATGGAGGAAGCTAAGAAGAATTCCAAGTCTGCAAAGTCTAAGTCCAAGAAGGACGAGGATGACGATGACGAGCCTCCATTTGATAAGGACGAGGACAAGGACGATGTAGACGAAGAGGATTTGTTCTAAGGAGGTAGTACATAATGGCAAGAAAATTTGGTGAAAAGCGTGAGATTTGTATTGATCCTCTCGCTTATAACATTGGTCTGATTGGCGAGAGCGGTATCGGTAAGTCCACCGTCATCAAGGAAGTCTGTGAAAAGCTGGTTGGCGATGACGGCTATATTGCTCTGGATATTGGTAAGGAAGATGGTCATGACGCTATCAATGGTATTGTGTCCGCTAAGATTCCTGATTGGGCAACTTTCAAGGAATTCTGCGATGATGTTATTGAAAATAAGCTGACTGACTATAAGGATTTGCGTGTTGTCATTCTGGATACTTTTGACCAGTTGCTTGAGATCACTGAGCCTGAAGTTATTCGTATGCACAATCGAGCAAATCCAGATAAACCCAAGATCACTTCTATTAAGGCAGCTTTTGGCGGATTTATGGCTGGTGAGGATAAGGCAATTCAGCTTGTCCTTGATAAGCTGTGGGAACTGAAAGCTGTTGGTGTTTCTTTTATTGCAATCGGTCACACTAAGAAAAAGGATGTAGATGATCCCATTACTGGCGAGTCTTATTCCATTCTGACTACTAATATGAGCCAGCGTTACTTTAATGCGCTCAAGACAAAACTGCATTTCCTTGGCGTTGCTTATATTGACCGTGAGATCGTAAAGCAAAAGACTGGTAAGAAAAACATTGTAACTAAGGAAGAGGAAGTTAAGGGCAGAGTTCTCAGTGAATCCCGCCGCATCTCTTTCCGTGATGACAATTATAGTGTTGATTCCAAGTCCCGCTTTGCAGACATTGTTGATGAAATTCCTTTGGATGCAGATGCCTTTATTAAGGCTCTGAAGGACGCTATTCTGGCAGAACACAGCAAGGGCGGCAAGTCTGTTGAGCAGTCTGAAAAGGAACTCAAGGAGGCTCGTAAGCAACAGGAGAAGGAGTTAGCCGAAAAGCAGAAGGCAGATGCCGCCAATAAGATTGACGAGGATCGCAATGCCGAGCTGCTTCAGGTTATTCAGAACAAGTTCCCCGATGCAGATGCCGCAACCAAGAAGTCTGTTAAGGAAATCATGAAGGAACATGACATTCCTAATTTCAAGAATGCAGATGATATTCCTACTGCTATTTTGGAGCAGATTGTTAAGGTGCTGAATCAGGAGTAAACCATTGGAGGAAATCAGTTATGGCGAGAAGTTGCAAATGTGCAATTACTGGCGAAGTCGGCACAACTGATACCTTTGTAAAAATTGGTTCCAAATATTATAAGAGCCAAGAAATATATGATGCAGATCAGCGTAAGAAACAAACTTACAAAGAACTGATTGATTATATTTGTAGAGAGTTTTTGGGGTATGGAAACGGGCAACCGTTTCCTCCCATTCTCCCTAAAAAGATTAAAGAATTGTCCTTTTACAGTAATGAGGTGATCTTGGAAACATTTAAAGAATGTGCCAACGACATTCATTATTGGTTGGAACATAAACAATTCTCTAATGAGTATTGCATGATCTCTTATATGTTTACCATTGTAAAAGGTAATATTGCCGATGTTGCCAAGAAAGAAAAGAGAATGGCTGCATCAAACGAACAAGTGAAAAATAACACGATTGAATGTAGCGATTTATCCGCTATCGGCTCAAAAAAGCAGGGTAAGGATATTAGTCGTTTTCTCATTGATGATGAATTATAAGGAGGTAACAATTTGAACTGGAAAGAGTATCCTGAAGATTTAATCAAAGGTCGAGAGAGCGCAGAGGCTACATTCATTTTTTGCCTTTGGAAGCAGCCTGAATTGTATGATGACTTTGCAAGAGTCAACACACAAGAGGATGAAACTTTGAAAACAGAGGATGGTATTTTCTATTTCTCTTTGGGCAGACAAATGTTCAATCAGGGATTTAAGTCTTTTGATAATGTGACAATCTACACATTTTTAGAGAACAAACCCACTGTCAAAAAGCATTTCGATGAACTTGGCGGTTATCCAACGGTTAGCGAACTTTGTTCTTTGGTAAATGTCGAAAATATTGATGCTTACTATGACAAGATTGCAAAGATGAATACATTAATGACTTTGTATGATAAGGGCTTTAATGTAATTCCCAACATGGATCGCTTTGCAAAAATGACAAATCAGGAAGTCTATGATTACTATGACTATATCCTGAACAGTGTCAGTATTAAGAACACTCACGACATTGATATTGAAACACTTGAAATTGATGATAAGTTCCTCAGCGAATGCGATGATGGATCGGCACAGGGTATCAGCTATGGTAAAAATTGTCCTATCCTGAATTATCTGACACTTGGTACACCGCTTGGTGATATGTATATGTTTGCTGGACATTCTGGTGTTGGTAAAACCAGTTTCGTGTTTGAGAATATGATCATACCTATGACGGATGATGGTGTAAAATGCGCCGTCATCAGCAATGAACAAAGATCGAAAGATTTTAAGCAGCTTTTGCTTGTTCATATTCTTACGAATGATCTGGACTATTGGGGTCTGACTCGCAAAAAGCTGAAAATGGGTAAGTTTACAGATGAACAGTGGGAATATTTGCGCAAAGCAAAGCAGATTTCCAGAGAGAAGTATTCTAATATTCAGTTTATCAAGATGTTTGATAATGACATGAATAAGGTCAAGCGTATCATTAAGAAGCTGGCAAAGCTGGGATACCAGACGATCATGTTTGATACCATGAAATCTGAGGATGAAATTGATGAAGCTATGTGGCAGCAGTTGCTTATTCATAGTCGCAAACTGTTTCAGATTACCAGTCGTGAAAACATTTCTTTGATTTGTACTTATCAGCTTGCACTTCATACTCTGAATAAGCGATATTTGGATGCAAGTTGTCTGTCTAACGCAAAGCAGATTAAGGAAGTTTTCTCAGAGATGGTGTATTGCCGCCCTCTTTGGGATGATGAATTCCCCGGCGAAAAGTTTGATGTAAAGCCATATCAATTAAAGAAAGATTCCAGCGGAAAATATTCCAATGTTCGTGAGTCTGTGCAGCTCGATAGAGATAAAAAATATATCATCGCATTCTTAGATAAAACAAGAAATGACGATGATAAAATTCAGGTTCTTTATGAATTTAATGGACGCTATAACCGCTGGCGTGAAAAGGGTTACTGCTCAGTATTCAATGAACATAAATAAAGTGAGTGATAATAATGGAACAATTAACATTAGATCAGCAAAGGATTGTTTCTGAAAATCACAACTTGATTTATAGCTTGGCAAATAAAAAGAGCATTAATCTGGATGAATATTATGATGTTCTGGCAATTGGATTATGTAAGGCAGCTATTGCTTTTAATAATACAAAGGGGAAATTCTCAACTTTGGCTTATACTGTCATGCTAAATGAGTATAAACAAGAATTGAGAAAACAGCAGAATGAGAGAGCAATTCCACAAGATAAATTACTTTCATTTGATGTTCCAATTCAGACAGATCAAGATAACCAATTTGCAAGTTTTGCAGATGTGATTCCAGATAATAATGTTCAAGTAGAGCAAGAAGCAATTCATGCACTTACATATAAATCATTGTCAAGTAAACTGAAACCTGATGAACAAGTGATTTTCGCCATGTTGTTAGATGATAAAAATCAGAGCGAAATTGCCAGTGAATTATGTGTCAGTAGGCAGTGGATTAGTGTGAAAGTCAAAAGAATTCGTAAAACAATTTTTGATTAATGAAGGGAAAAGATTATCATGATAAAACATTTTTGTGATTTATGTAAAAAAGAACTCAAGGAAAACAATAAAACTGGACATGAGATTTCTTTTAAATATGAAGATAGTAAAGAAACCTATAAAGATTTTTGCTATGATTGTGCAGAAGAAATCGCAAGAGCTGTTTCAAAAATGTTATATAAGTGAGGTTTGATCATGAAACATTGGAAGTCCATTTTGATTGTAGCTGCGGCAGTAATTGCCGTTATTGTATTGGCTGTATTTTCTTTTCAGGGAACGCAGAATAAAGCAATCTCCCTTGAGGAACAGATTAGCACCGCTCAGTCTGAGATTAAGGTGCAGGAAAAGCGCAGAGCAGACCTGATTCCTAATCTGGTTGATTGTGTGCAAGCCTATGATGAACATGAATATCAGACTTTGATGGATGTTGTCAATGCTCGTGGCAGTGCTACGGATGAAAGTGTTCAGGAAATTCAAACAATGATTCAGGCTGTCGCAGAGGCATATCCAGAACTGAAAAGTAGTGAAAATTATCGTGAGTTGATGAACGAACTGGCAACGACTGAGAATTTGATTGCTAATTACAGAAGTAATTTTAACACTTGGGTTAAGAGTTATAACCAGTATGTCAGAAAGTTCCCCAATAAGCAGATTCTTGGTTTCCTTGGTTATGAGGTTATCAACTACGAATATTTGAATTATGATGTTTCCTCTGATGCTCCTACTAACCTGTTTGATTGATAGGTACATAGTATGAGGATCACGAAAAGAGAAGTGATTTTCAGTGTGGTTATTGTTTGCCTGATGCTTGTATTTGGTATCATGATTTCAGGAAAAATCAATGATAGTTTGATGAACAAGTATCAAGAATACAATACCGCATTGCAAATCAACAATGATTCCAGTTTGTTTGAGTATGGAATGCGTACAAATATCGGCAATGCTTTTGTGTATGGTGAGTTGGCTGCGGTTGATTCAGTTACATATCCAGAAATCGGTGGTGAATACGCCTCTGCAACAAAAGTTACTGAACGATATACGAAACATACAAGAACAGTAACAAAAACAAAAACGGTTAATGGTAAAACTCAGACATATACAGAAGTAGAAACTTACTGGACATGGGATGAAATTGATCGTGATCATGTCCATGTAGAAACGATTACTTTTCTTGGAAAAGAATTTTCTTATGGAACAATTAATCACTTTCCAGAACATTATATTGATACACTCGATGCGGGGTATCATTTAAGAGATGTTTATTATGGATCGGATATTTTACACGAAGGAACTCTGTACGCAGTTTTGGCAGATGATACAATTTCAGAAACATCGTTTTATTGCGAAAAAACCATTGATGAAACAATTGAGTATCTGGAAACAGAATGGCAGCTTGTGTTGTTTTGGATTTTCTGGATCATACTAACTGGTTTTGCCGTATATGGGTTTTACTATATAGATAACAGATGGCTTGAATAATATATGAGAAATAGAAATGGAGGGAGATACTTATCGTAAATGCGTTATCATTGACAAATTATTTATCAAACAATGTAGATGCGTGTATCTCCCTCCTTGAAAGCATGGAATATACGCAGATCACATACCGACAGCAAAAGAATGAGTTGCGTTTTAGCCGAGAAGAAGGCTTAAATCCAACAGCAATGCGTTTGAAATTGGATACTTTGAAGTTTGATGGGTTTTCGATTAATCTTCACGGAAATCTTTTTTCTCTGGTCATGCAAACACAAAAGCTGTCGTTTCCTAAAGCACTGCATTATATTGCCAATCAATTGGGGTTAGAGAAAAGTCAGTTTAGTGGTAAAATCCGCTATCCGTTTTCTGGTTTCTATAAAGGTCTTATGAAAGAGATTAACGAACCAGAATACGCAATGAAAACTTATGATGAATCTGAAATTGATGAATATCTTGGCAAATATAACACAATGTTTTTCAAAGATGGTATCAACTTTCAGACGCAGGAGTTTTTCAAAGTAGGATTTGATTTGGAAAGCTGCCGTATTACTGTTCCTGAATATACTTTGGATGGCAAATTGTGTGGGGTTATGGGTAGATTGAATGATACGAAATGTTCCAAGGATGAACGGTGGTTGCCGATCATTCCTTGTTCTCGCAGTCTAACATTGTACGGTTATCATCATAATTATGATTTCATTCAACAAAAAAATATTGTTGTTGTAGGAGAATCAGAAAAGTTTGTTCAGCAACTTCATTCAATGGGGAGCAGGATCGGACTTGCAACTTGTGGTTGTGATATAAGTGATGTTCAGGCTAAATACTTAAAGTCGCTCATGACGAAAAAGATTGTCCTTGCTTATGATGAAGGTCTGGAAGAGGACAATGTAAGAATGCAAGCTGAAAAGCTGGTATTAAATAATGCCGTGTTTAAAAACAAAGTTGGTTACATCTGTGATAAGAATAATCTGATCTTACCAAAAGGAAGCAAAGCAAGTCCATCCGATTTAGGTAAGGACGCATTTTTAGAACTGATGAAAAACCATGTTGTTTGGTTAGAATAACAAGAAATACAAGGTGAATGAAATGGAATTTTTCAAAGGAATTCAATTATATCTCAAAGATAAAGAAACAGGTTTACTTGCAATAAAATATGTTTGCTGTAAATGTGGGAAAGAGATGGATGAACCAGCATCATTTTGGATGCCATGTTCTTCTGGTCATGTTCCATTAATTCATCAAACTGAATTTCTTTGCAAAGAATGTCATAAAGGAGGAAGCAATAATGGCGAAGCGAGATAAAGACCCACGCTTACAAGAGTTATTTAAGTCTGGAAAAGCTGTGTATAGCATTTCCAAATGTAATACGATTGAGGAATGTTTGTTCGAGGCATATAACACATATATTCTTCATAAGAAAGGCACAAATGGAATTTACGGCGTTCTTGGTACAAAGATTCATGATAAGTTGCAGGAAATCATTGAAGGTACTGCCACAGAAGCAGAGCTGCCAGATGTTCTTAATCAGGAACTTTTAGATTTAGAAATGCTTGGTATTGAGTTCCCTAAAGATTTTAAGGGAAATGATACAATCCGAAATAATTGGGTTGCTGATATGAAGCATTTTTGCAATACCTTTAAAGCCCCCAAGGGTAAGTTTGTAACTGAGGAATTGGTTATCTATCCTCTGTCTAAAGATCGTTATGTTCAGGGTTATATCGACTTGATTCGTGAGAATCCAGATGGAACAATTTCTATTTATGACTGGAAAACATCGACAGATTTTAAGGCTGCGGATTTGCTTCATCATGGCAGACAGTTAATTTTCTATGCTTTGGCAAAGGAACATGATGGTTTTAAGGTTCGAGATGTGTCTTGGATCATGTTGAAATATTGCGAAGTTACTTTCATGGGAAAGAAACGAGCAAACTCTAAAGAAAAGTCTGAAATTACAAAAGTAATTAGCCGTGGTAAGTTGATCAGCGAACTTCGTAACCATATCGAATATGATTTAACAGAGTTGGGTTATGACGAACTGGATATTGAGTTCATGATCAAGACTGCGTTAGACAACAATTCTTTTGATAGTCTGCCTGAAGAAATTCAAAAGAAATATACAGTTAAGCCTTATGTAAGAAAATATGATCTGACAGATGAACTCAAAGCAGAGGCGGTAAATTATCTGAATGATATGGCAGATAAATTTGAAGCACTTGATCCCGATGATGAATCTCAGTGGCCTCCACGCTCATTTGTCAGAATTAATGGCAAGGGTAATGAATCAGAGGATACTTTCTTCTGCAATAACCTTTGTAATTTCCGAAATACCTGTATTCACATCAAGAGATTCAATGAGCAGCGTATGCTTGCAAAACAGGAAAAGGACGAAGATGCGAACTTATTTTAAGTAAAATAACAAGAAATACAAGGCAATATTAACGAATAAGAGGTGTATCAATGCAGAATTATCATAGACATACATCATACAGTAACATCTATGTTGCCGATTCTGCTGCCGTCAATGAAGATTATGCAAAAAGAGCAGTAGAACTTGGACATAAAGTTATTTCAAGTGTTGAACATGGATGGCAAGGTTACTATTTTGAAACCTATGAACTGGCAAAAAAATATGATCTCAAATTTATTTTTGGCGCAGAAGCCTATTGGGTGAAGAATCGACTTGAAAAAGACCGTACCAATGGTCATATTATCATGCTGGCAAAGAACGAAAATGGACGCAGGGCAATTAACAGCATTCTTTCTACCGCTAATGAGGATGGCTACTATTTCCGTCCTCGTGTCGATGTTGAATTGTTGTTGAGCCTTCCTGCCGATGATGTAATGATCACGACTGCTTGTATTGCATTCTGGCACTATGATGATATTGAAGATATTCTGGTGCAATTACATAACCATTTTAAGAAAAATCTCTTTCTTGAAATTCAGTATCACGATACAGAACCACAGGCAAAATTAAACCAGCGTATTCTTGCCTTATCTGAAAAGTATGGCATTGAAATGATTGTTGGTATGGACAGTCATTATATTTATCCAGAACAGTCAAAAGAGCGAGATTACATTCTTGCCGCAAAAAACATTCATTATGAGGATGAAGATGGATGGTTTATGGACTATCCAGACGATGAAACTACTATGAATCGTTTCTTGAAGCAAGGCGTATTTACCAAAGATCAAATTCAGAGAGCAATGGATAATACGGATTTGCTTTTGGAGTTTGAGGATTATGCAATTGACAACCGCATTTTCTCCAAAGATATTAAGTTGCCTTCTCTTTATGACGGTCAGCATACAATTGACGGTGTTTTACTCCCTAAATTAGATCAGGAGCAAAGAAATAAAGAATATAGCAAGCTGATTTCTAAATTGTTCAAGGCATATGTCAAAGATGTAGATGAATCTCAGCATGACGAATATTTTGATGGTGTTAAGAATGAGGTTCAAGTCATCAAGGATACGAATATGTCTGATTACTTCCTGATTGACTATTACATGGTTAAGAGAGCGTTGGAAAAGGGCGGTGTTCTAACTGACTCAGGGCGTGGCAGCTCTGTTGGTTATTTTACAAATACATTGCTTGGCTTCTCAAAAGTTGACCGTTTTCAAAGCCCTATTAAGTTGTATCCTGAGCGTTTCATCAGTAAAAGTCGTATTCTTGAAACAAAGAGCCTCCCTGATATTGACTTGAACTGGGGTACACCAGATATTGCAGCCGAGGCACAGGAAGAAATTCTTGGCAAGGATCATGCTTATCCTATGATTGCATTCGGCACTTGTAAGAAAAAGAGTGCATTTAAGCTGTACGCCAGATCACAGAATATGGATTTTGATTTAGCGAATACCATTTCTGGTCAGATTGAAAAATATGACGATGCTCTCAAGTATGCGGACGATGATGAAAAGGATGAAATCGACATTTATGATTATGTCGATGAAGAATATCATTCTTACATTGACGCAAGTAAAAAGTATCAGGGTATCATCATGGATAAAAAGAAAGCCCCTTGCGCTTACCTTTTGTATGATGGCAGCATTCGTGAGGAAATTGGTCTGATCAAATGTAAGAGCGAAACTACTAAGAAAGAGTATATGACCGCCGTAATTGACGGTGCAATCGCTGAAAACTACAAGTTCCTGAAAAACGATATTCTGAAGGTTGATGTTGTTTTGCTGATTGACCTTATTTACAAGCGTATTGGTTTGAAGCATCATACCGTGAATGAGTTGATGGAACTGGTTAAAAATGATCAGGCAGTTTGGGACATTTACGCAAACGGCTATACAATGGGAGTTAATCAGGTTGAAAAGGCATCTACAACCAGAAAATCCATGAAGTATAAGCCTCGAAATGTATCTGAGTTGTCGGCATTCATCGCAGCTATTCGTCCTGCGTTTAAGTCAATGTATTCAAAACTCGAAAACAGAGAGGACTTTTCTTACGGCATCCCTGCTTTTGATAAAATTTTGCAGACAGAAGAACTTCCACAAAGTTTCATTCTGTATCAGGAGCAGACTATGAACACGCTGAACTATGCTGGATTCCCTATTGATGAATGTTATGGCATTATCAAGGCAATTGCAAAGAAACATCCAGAAAAGGTTAAGCCTTTGAAAGAGCGTTTTATTACCGGATTCAAGGATAAAATCATGCAGGATGATGGAATTCCAGCAGATAAAGCAGAGGAAGATAGCGCACGAGTATGGCAGATCATTTCTGACTCTTGTGGTTATGGATTTAACTCCGCTCATGCTTACTGTATGGCATTGGACAGTTTGTATAACGCATATCTGAAAGCACATTATCCTTATGAGTTCTATGAGGTTCTGCTTCAGACATACTCCGATAAGGGCAAGAAGGATAAAGTCGCAGAACTCAAGCAGGAAATGAGCAAAGCATTTGGTATTAAAGAGGGCGAATATAAGTTTGGTCTGGATAATCGTAAATTCAAAGCTGATCCAGATAATCAAACAATCTATCCTTCTCTTCTATCCATTAAAGGATTGAGCCAAGGTTGTGCAAATGACCTGTATGCAATGGGACAAAAGAAATATGAGAATTTCTATGAATTGTGGAAGGACATGAAAAAGAAAAAGAATCTCAATAGCGGCAAGGTAAACACGCTGATTGAAATCGGTTACTTTGATGACTTCGGCACTATCGGTAAGATTAAACGATTCATTGATATTCTGGATCAGCTTTATGACCGTTCTCAGTTCAGCAAGTCCAATCCTCCTGTTGAATTTCTGCCAATTATCAGAAAGTATTCCGAGGAAACTGACAAGCAATATCGTAAGTTTGATTATGATGCAGCTCTGACAGAAATTTGGGAAACTCTTGAGGATATTGATATTCCTTTCAACGAGAGATTGAAATATGAATTGCAGAACATTGGGTATGTCAAAACACTGGTTCCTGATATGTCCCCTGATTATGCTTTTGTTCAGGAATATGAATGCAAATATAAGAATCCCAAATTGACTTTATATCGTCTTGCTGACGGCAGCACTGAGATTGTTAAAGTAAGACGCAAGAAATATGACGAGGCTCCAATTAATGTTGGTGATATTATTAAGACTATTGAATGTTCTGAAGAAGGTCGATGGTCAAAAGACAACAATGGCGATTGGCAGCAGGATAATTCCGATAAGGAAAGCATCTTGAAAAAGTGGAGTTTTGTCAGAGATGAAGCAAAAGAGGATAAATAACATGAAAATAAAAATTGGATACATAAGAGATAATGATCTAAAACTCAATCCACATTTGACCGAGCGTTTTCAATTTAAAGAGGCAACTTTCACAAGACGAATTTCAAATCGTGGGGATAGAGTATATTCAAAAATGCTGCTTTATCCTGTTGATTATGAAGAAATCGTGAGCAATGCCAAAATTATGAGAGATAATCCTTCTGTAATTTTGGTGCGTGAACCATTTTTGCTTGATGATGAATTGCATGAAAAGGTAACAAAATGGGTTGAGTGGGCAAACAATACTGATCCAAGCGAATATGACCCTTTTCATTCTAAGGAGGGCGTATGAATTTAACGAAATACGAACAAGAAACAATTATCAATTATAACAACGAAGAAAAGATTGCTTCCATCTTTACATACAACAAGTCGTTAATCCGCAAACTGGACAAAAGATTGGCTGAAATGTCAGACATGAAACTCATTTGCAGAGGCGAAGATTTTGCGGAATATAGTTTGCCTAAGAAATGGATTAAGGTTGTGTTCCCAAGACAATACTCTGACGAACAAAGGGCAGAAATGGCAGAACGCATGAAAGCTGCACGAGAGAAGTAATTATTAACCCCGATAGGGTACAAAATGCTCGTAAAAGGAGTTAAATGTTCCCTATCGGGTATAGGAGAAGAAAATGACAGTACATGATATTGCTCCTAATGCAAAAGTAAGAGCATATGAATTGAAAAATGGTGATGAATTTGCAATTTCAATTGATCGTAATTTTTCAGAAGTATTAAGCATGATGCGATTAACCACAAGCCGTCATATGTTTTATCCTATGAAAGTATTTAAGCGAGTAACTTGGTATAAACCAAGAACATGGTTTCAAAAATATATGATAGTCAAATATGCGGAATTCATATGAGGGGAGGTAATTACGATTTTATCCCTATATAAATATACCGATAAAGAACTTGAGCAGCTTGTAAAGTCTATTGTAATTCTGGTTGACACAAGAGAAAAACAAAATGCTCATATCATCGAATGGCTGGACAAAAAGAAAATCCCACATAAGTCAAAGGCTTTGTCAAATGGAGATTACAGTTTTTACATCCCAGCAAATCCAGATTTGAACATTGACCGTGATCTTTATTTCGATCATGAAATTATGATCGAGCGCAAAGGATCGTTGGAGGAATTGAGCAGTAATTTCTCTCAGCAGAGAGCAAGATTTGAAGAAGAGATGGCTACATACAGCGGCTTGAAATATCTGTTGGTAGAGAATGCAAATTATCAAGATGTTGTTGATGGGAAATATGATACTAAGTTTTCCAATAAAGCATATCTTGCCAGTTTGCATACCTTTAATCAGAGATACGGACTTCAACTTATGTTTATGCCTGATCCGTCTTACTCAGGGTGGTTTATGTATGGCGTGTTCACATATTATTTAAAACATAAACTGCGATAAACCTCTTGACAATAACCAGAAATGCAAGTATAATATAGGAGGCAGGATAGAAAGCCTTTATTCTTCCTCTGAATAACAATAAATACAAGAAAGGAATTGTTGCCTATGGGCGAAAAAGTGAAACGAATTCACGAACTTGTGAAGCAGCTCAATGAATACCGTGACGCATATTACAACAGAGCAGAATCGCTTGTAGTGGATTCAGAATATGATCGTCTATTTGACGAACTAAAGGCATTGGAAGCAGATACAGGCGTTGTTCTGATGAATTCACCAACCAGCACTGTTGGTTACGATGTAAAGAGCAAACTTGAAAAGGTTTCTCATGATATTCCTTTGCTCTCTTTGGATAAGACAAAGGATGTTGATGAACTTGTAAAGTTTATGGGAAATCACAAATGCTTGCTGATGTATAAGTATGATGGTCTGACTGTCGAGTTAATTTACAATGAGGGCAACCTGATTCAAGCGTCTACTCGTGGCGATGGTTATACTGGCGAGGACATTACTCACAATGCAAAAACTTTTAAGAATATCCCTCTGACGATTCCTTACAATGGCTTCTTGCGTGTGGTTGGTGAGGCAATTATTCATAAGCATGATTTCCAGAAAATTAATGATAATCTCCCTGCTGGTGAAAAGCCTTACGCAAATGCCAGAAACCTCGCTGCTGGCTCTGTACGACAGCTTGATAGTGCGGTTTGCGATACGAGAAATATTCATTTTATGCTGTGGGATGTGCTGGAAGGCTTAGATGATCTGCCGACATTGGATGATCTTTTCCCTGCATCGGATAGCCGTATGACAAAATTCTTTGCTTGTGAGAGATTGGGTTTTGAACTGCCATATGCTTGTCGTTTTGAACAGGAGAGTTCTGCTTTTATTATTCAAGATGCAATTGAGCATATGAGAGATCAGGCAATTGAAAAAGGTATTCCTATTGATGGCATGGTTATGAAGTATGACAGCATTTCCTATTCCAAGCAAAAGGGAGGCACTTCCCATCACAACAATGATGGTATTGCGTTCAAGTTTGAAGATGAAACCGCTGAAACTGTACTCCGTGAAATTGAATGGTCTATGGGTAGAACTGGTCAACTTACTCCTGTTGCGATTTTTGATCCAATTGAATTGGATGGAACGATTGTCACGAGAGCCAGCGTTCATAACCTGAGTTATATCAAGGACTATGATTTGAATATTGGCGATAAGCTGAAAGTCTATAAAGCCAATATGATTATCCCTCAGATTCTTGAGAATATTTCTGCAACAGAGCGTGGTACAAAACATGGCGTTCAGTATCCAGATGCTTGTCCTGTTTGCGGCGGCAGCATTCGAGTAGAACAGGTGAATGATACAGAGTCAGTTTATTGTGATAATCCGAAGTGCAACGGCAAAAAGCTGGGTAAGTTTTCTCATTATGTCAGTAAGCCAGCAATGAATATTGATGGTCTATCAGAAGCAACTTTGGAGAAATTCATCAACAGTGGATGGCTGACTGATTTCACCGATCTCTATCATCTTAACAGATACGATAAAGAAATCATGAGAATGGAAGGCTTTGGTAAGCGTTCCTATGACAAACTCATGACCGCCATTGAAGCATCAAAATCTACTACACTGGCAAGACTATTGATCTCTTTGGGTATTCCGTATATCGGTAAGACAGCATCAAAAGCAATTTCAAATTATTGTGCTGGTGATCCGTACAAGTTCATTGAATTAATCAACAATGATTTTAATTGGATGCAGCTTGAGGATTTTGGTGAGGTTATGTCTGCCAGCCTGAAAGACTGGTTTAGTGATGACAATAATTTCAAATTGTATCATTGTATTGTTGGGCATTTGAATATTCAGATTGAAAAAGCTATCACAACGCCTGTTGCCGATAATCCTTTCAATGGCAAAACTGTTGTTGCTACTGGCAGCTTACAGAACTTTACCAGAGATGGTATCGGAAAGAAGCTGGAAGAATTAGGAGCAAAGGTTGGCAGTTCTGTTTCTAAGAAAACAGACTATGTAATTGCTGGCGAAAAAGCTGGTTCTAAGCTGACAAAAGCAAAAGAACTTGGCGTTCCAGTTCTGACAGAAACCGAATTTATGACAATGATCGGAATGTAAGCCTAAATAAAATAGGCTGTCCGACATAGACAGCCTATTTATCTTTTATTCGATTGTGATGCCGAGTTTTTCTGCAATTTCTTCATTGGTCATTCCAGATGCTTTTGCTTTATTAAGCAGTTCTTTCAATTGACCAGCTTTGGAAACACGAGGAACAGGATTTAAAATAGCTTGCTTTTTAACTTCGAGAGCGGCAATCTTTTCTTCCTGCTTTGCAATGGTTGCTTTACAGGTTGCTATTTTAGCATCAATCTCAGCAACTCGTTCCTCAGCAGAGCGGCGCACGATCTTACGCTTTTCAGTATCAGCCATAATAGTCACTCCTATTTTAAGATGGATATGATAATTGTACCACATTCAATGATTTGAGTAAACAAGAAAGAAGAGAATAAATGAAGAAATATACTTATTCAAATCAGGATTTAATGAAAATGCAAGCAAGGCCACTTGAAACAAAAATTCAAGTTTCTGCTGCAAAGTTCCTTGAATTCTGTCAAAAAACGAATTGGAATGTTTCTCTCTCATTTTCGGGGGGCAGACAGTTCAGTTTTGTTTGATATGTTTGCAAAGCATTGGTCTATTCACCGTGATCAGCATCATGACAGTCCTTTGATTGTTATCTACGCAAACACAAGTAATGAGTTTGCGTCAATGCCAAGTCATGTGAAATCCTTTTGCAAGTATATCGAACAGAAATATAACATTCAAGTTGATTTACATATTGCAAGAGGAAAGGTCACTTATTTTGATGTTGTTCGCACAGATGGTTATCCTGTGGCAAGCAAGAAAATTGCGAGAATGGTTCGAGATGTAAGAACTTATTTTAAAGCACACGACATTCATTATAGTGACATTGAAAGCTATTTAGACCGAGGCATGGAAACAGCAGAGTATTTTCGTTCTCTTAACTTTCCGCACTCAGTAGTTTTGTACTTATCTGGTTATACCAGTAAAAACGAACTTTGTAAAACATGGTGTATTCCAAAGAAATGGAGATGTTTAATTGATGCACCTTTTGATGTAAGTGAAAAATGTTGCTCATATTTAAAAAAGCAACCAATTCGCTTAGTAGATAAAGAAGTCAATACAAATCCTATTTATGGAACACTTGCAGAAGATAGTCAGATCAGAAAAGAGGCTTATCTAAAAACTGGCTGTAACGCCTTTAAAGCATCAGGAAGGTCTAAATCCACTCCGATGGGTTTCTGGACAAGACAAGATGTTCTCCGTTATCTTTATGAATTTAATATTCCGATTGCACCACCATACGGTGAAATTGTATTACACGAAAACGGTAAATATGAATTCACTAAAGAACACAATACTGGATGTAAACTATGTCTTTTCGGATGCCACTTAGAGCATGAGCCAAATCGAATTCAGCGTCTTGCAGAATTGGAACCAGCTACATATCGTTTTGCAATGAAAGACCGTAGTGAAGGTGGTCTTGGCTATCGTGAAATCATGGAGTATTTAAATATTCCATACGAAAATAAGAAAGAGGAAACCGATGAAACATCCAATTAGACTAATGTTGGTTGTTGTAGTGATTATCATCTTGATCTTATTAATCACAACAACAGTTTCAAGTCAGAATAACACAGAAACAAATGTAGATTATGATCCTATATGCACTACTATGACTATGGTGTGTTATAGTCCTAATCCAACAAATGAATCTATGGATTCTACCGTACTGCAAGCCCCCCCGCCGACAATGATTTATATAGAGGAAGAAACTCCTGAACCTGAACCTGAACCAGCAGCTTATCAAGAAATTGCTGATGTAATCACAGATGACGAGATTGAAATGCTTGCCAGATTGCTTTTCTTGGAGGCTGGCAATCAGTCAATTGAAGGACAGAGAGCCGTAATTGAGGTCGTGTTTAACAGGCTTCTGAGCGATGAATTTCCGAACACACTTAATGATGTTGTGTATGCGGAAAATCAGTTTTCTCCTGCTCATTTAATTCCCAGCACTACTCCAACAGATGAACAGTATGAAGTGATTCAGATTGTACTTACAGATACAGAAACGGTATTGGATCGTGGAGTAGTATTCTTTTCTCGTGGGCAATATAATGATTACCTTTACGATAAAATTGGCGATCATTATTTTTGTTATTCAACTAAATCATATCAAAATAAAATGAAAGGAACAGAACAATGAAGCGAAATTATTATCCGAACTACAAGAACTGGATGGAACATCCTAACTCCGAGTCAAGTAAGCAGCGCAATGAGCAGCGCATGAAAAATCCTCCCACGAAGATTTGCTGTGCTGACTGTGGTTCCAGCAATGGTACACTCCATAAGATCAAGCGCAATGGCGTAAAGACATATGTTTGTGACTATTGTTTCCAGTCCATGCAGGATGACGATTAAGCACAAATAACAAGAAATACAAGTATATCATAGGAGGTTTTCAATGAGAGTAGTAAGTCCAAGTTTTGAAATTCTGACACCTATTGATGCAGATGAAGCCTTAAAGCTGATTGAGAATGTTGGTCGAACTTGCTATAAGAGCGAAGATAAAATCACTGAAGAGTCAGCACTGCCTTTTGTTTCTGGCATTATCAAGCGTGGACATGAAGCAGTTATTGAGCATCATTCTTTCATCTTTGAATTAAGCAATACCAGCTATACAAAATTGAGAGGTTCGATTCTTCTGCTGGAACGCTGTGGATTTAATAGCTTTATTCGCTTTACATCTACCAATCGTCATGTTGTATCTGCCAATGTTCGTGCATGGAGAGATTTCTTCAAGGCTTGTTTGGATAACGATGTAGTGATTCCTGAATTTGTATGGGAATTCATTCATGGGAATGAAGTGTTTTTCCCTGAATTTAAGGATATTGGAATGGATGTAAATGTCGATTCTAATGATCTGTTTAAGCCACTAACCATTTACGAACTGCAAGATGGTACAGAGCAACTTACTCATATCGACATGACAGTTCGTTTAACCAATGATCGTGGCGTTTCTCACGAGGAAGTCCGTCATCGTGTGGCAAGTTTTGCACAGGAAAGCACCAGATATTGCAATTACGCAAAGGATAAGTTCGGTGCTGAGGTTACATATATCGACATTAAGGGCGGTATGGACTATGACAGTAAAGTTCATAACCTTCCCGCTGAAATTCAGCAACAGATTTATGATGAATGGGTTCAGGCGTGTATTGATGCAGAGCGTCATTATAACCGCATGATTGAACTTGGTGCAACACCTCAGATTGCTCGTTCTGTTCTGAATAATTCCACTAAGACTGAGATTTGTATCACTATGAATCTTGCAGAGTGGAGGCATTTCTTTAAGCTGCGCTGCGCTCCTACTGCACATCCTGCTATGAAAGAGATTGCCATTATGTTGCTGAAGGCTTTCAAAATGTTGTTCCCAGCTATTTTTAATGACATTTATGCGGAAGTCGTAAATGGCTAAAAAGAGAAATCGGTATATTGATTGTGGTTCATATTACAAAATTGAGTTATATCATCCATTTACATATGACTTAGACGATTATGCTTTGATCTCTAAGGATGATATTACGGTAGCAAGACAAGTGTTTTGGAGAAAAACAGAAAATGGATATGCAAGAGGCAGAAATCCGATTACAGGAAAAGAAGTTTTTCTCCATAAACACATTACTAAAACGACTCAAGAAATAGTAATTGATCACAAAAATAGAAACAAATTGGATTGTCGTAGAGAGAATCTAAGGGTTGCAAATAAACAAGTGAATTCATTAAACCGTGATACGCCGAGAAATTCCACTACAAAATGTAAAGGTGTTTCATATGATAAACGCCGTGATAAATACCGGGCTTACGGCAAACTTGATGGCAAACAAATTTGGCTTGGTTATTTCCCAACAATAGATGAAGCACAAAATGCAAGGGAAAATTTTGATGCAGCTCACATAATTCCAATTTGTGAAAAATGTAAAGAGGTGAGTTGATTTGAAAGTAATTTGTATTTCAGGCAAGGCTCGTCACGGCAAAGATACTCTTGCAGGAATGCTTGATGAACATTTGAAAGCCAATGGTCATCGTGTTCTGATTGCTCACTTTGGCGATCTGGTTAAGTATATCTGCGAGAAATTCTTTGCATGGGATGGAGCAAAAGATGAAAAGGGCAGAACATTGCTTCAGTATGTCGGCACAGATGTTGTTCGTACTCAGCGTCCAAGTTATTGGACTGACTTTATCGTAAGTGTTTTACAACTGTTTCCTAATGAATGGGATTATGTTCTGATTCCAGATTGTCGTTTTCCCAATGAGGTTGAGTGTTTCCGTGAAAACAATATGGATACAATGCTGATCCGTATTAATCGTCCTGATTTTGCATCAGATTTAACACCAGAACAAGCAAATCATCCTTCGGAAACGGCAATGGACAATTATCCTTTTGTTGATATGTTTGTGATCAACAATGGTTCATTACAGGACTTATCTAACAAAGTAGAGGAAATCGCTAAGTATTTGTAAAAGGTGTTTGGTATGGATCGAGAAAAGAAAATTATTCTCTGTGACGCAGATGATGTAATCGAAAATCTGATTGATTGCTGGATTTCAGCAATTAATCAGAGATATGGAACAACGGTAAAACCATCAGAAGTTACAGATTGGGATGTAAGTTTATTTTTCCCGACTCTCACAAAAGAACAAGTATTTGATCCGATTAAGGAGAAAGACATTTGGAGCAATTTGGAACGCATTCCAGATTGCTTCGAGGTCTTAAAAGAAATTAATGACAAGCATATTCTGCGTATTGTTACAGCAACGCATTATAACACTTGTGATAAGAAAATTGAGAGAATTTTGGAATTATATCCGTTCTTGAATTGGAAACAGTTCATCATCACTTCTCACAAGCAGCTTGTTCATGGAGATTATCTAATTGATGACGGAGTTCACAATGTAACTGGCGGCGATTATCAAGGTATCTTGTTTAGCCGCCCACATAACCAGTCATTCGATGCTCAAGCGGCTGGTGTGATCCGTGTATCAGAGTGGAAAGAAATCCGCTCCATTATTTTAGATTAAGGAGGGAAGTATTTTGAGCAAGGTAATTCTTTATTCGACTGGATGCCCATCATGTAATGTTCTGAAAAAGAAGCTGACTGCAAAGGGTATTCAGTTCGAGGAAAACACTGATCAGGAATTAATGAGAAGCATGAATTTTGTTCGTGTACCTGTTCTTGATGTAGATGGTAAGCAGATGGATTTTGCGGCAGCTAATAATTGGATCAACGAACAGGAGAATGTGCAGTGAATATTAATATCGAACTGAAAAAGAATTTTATCAACGCATACAATAAGATGCAAAACGAATATGGAGAGGAAATAGCAAGTATCAATGGCTTTTCTGCTGGTCAATTAAGCTACACAGACTTCATTGATAATTTCATTGATTCTGATACTGTTGCTGATGCCTCTGTCGATGGCAATGCCAATGTCGGTCAGAAAGACATTGTTACTCTGATCAATGAGATGCCTAAGCCCCATCAAAAGCTGTTGGCATTCAATAAAATTCACTACGAGATCAATAAGAAGTACGGTTTTAAGGTAGCAAATGATTGGCTGCGTAATGAGTGGGATGGACACCTGTATCTGCACGATGCAAACACTTCAACCTTTGTTCATTACTGCTTTGCTTATGATCTGAAAGATTTGGCAGAAAAGGGCTTGTTCTTTATTGAAAACTTCAATGCCGAACCTCCCCAGCATCTTGAAACATTTGTTGATTTCGTAAAGGAATTTGTAAGCTGGACTTGTAATCGAAGCTCTGGTGCTGTTGGTCTGCCCAATCTGATTCCTTATATGTATTATTTCTGGAAGAAGGATTGTGCTGAGAATCTGTATGTCGATAATGATCGTGCGGCTCGTCAGCAGATTCAGCGTTTGATTTATGCACTGAACCAGCCTTTCCTCCGTGGCGGCATTCAGTCTGCATTTACCAATACAAGCATCTTTGATAGACCTTATCTTGAGGCTCTGTTTGGTGGCTCTGAGTTCCCCGATGGTTCTTTCATGATTGACGAAATTGACGGAATTATGGAGTTCCAAAAAGTATTCCTTGAAACAATGGCAAAGATTCGTTCTAAGAACATGATGACTTTCCCTGTTAATTCTATTTCTCTGCTCCGTGTTAATGGCAAGTTTGTCGATGAAGATTTCGCTCGTTACGCTTGTCAGCACAATATGAAGTGGAATGATAGTAATCTGTTTATTGATGATTCTGTTACCAGTCTGTCTAACTGCTGCCGTCTGAAGAGCAATATTGAGGATTTGGGTTATTTCAACTCCATCGGCGGTACTGCTCTGAAAGTTGGTTCTGTAAAGGTCAGCACGATCAATCTGGCAAGACTGGCTCTTGAAAACAAGACCGAGGCTGATTATCTGGCAGCTCTCAAGGAACTGGTTATTCTGAACCTCAAGGCTTTGGACAGTATTCGTCATATCATTAAGAGAAATGTGGATAAGGGTTTGCTGAGAAACTTTACATTGAATCTGGTAGACTTTGAGCATCTTTATAACACCATTGGTTTTATTGGCATTTATGAAACCATGAAAACTTTTGGTTACATTCGTAAGGATGAACTTGGTAATACATATTACACTCAGGAAGCAGAAAATTTTGGTAAGCAAATTTTTGAGGTAATTCACAGCACTAAGGCTGAATTTGCCAAGACTGTCGATTATCAAATCAACTGTGAACAGATTCCCGGTGAAACCGCAGCCGCAAAGCTGATGAAAAAGGATTTGTTCTTCTATCCTGAAGAAACCGTTACCGATCTGCCTCTGTATGGCAATCAGTTCATTCCGCTGGGTATTAAGACTACCCTCAAAGAGCGTATCAGAATTGCATCTATGTTTGATAAGTTCTGTAATGGCGGCAGTATTCTCCATGTAAACATCGAGGCTCCTTTTGCTACATTCGATCAGGCATGGGATATGCTCAATTACATTGCAGATCAGGGCGTAACATATTTTGCGTTCAATACCAAGATTCAGGCTTGCAAGAACAATCACGCTTTCTTTGGCAGTGTGTGTCCTGAGTGCGGTTGCCCTGTGGAAACAGAATACACACGCATTGTTGGATTTTATACTCCAATCAAGACTTATTCTAAGGAACGCAAGGCAGAGTATCAAATGAGGGAGTGGGAAAATATTGCGCATTAAAGGATTGGTTGACGAAGATTTTGTAAATTACAAAAAACCATCCATGTTCATCATTTTCCCATACTGTACCTTTAAATGTGAGAAAGAGGCAAAAGTTCACTGTTGTCAAAACAGTGACCTTGCCCGTTCTCCAATAATTGAAATAAGTGCAGAAAATATCATTGAAAGATATATATCTAATAAAATCACAAAATCAATCGTATGCGGTGGTCTTGAACCAATGGACAGCTTTGATGATTTGTCACAACTTCTATATAGTTTTCGTGACAAAAGCGAAGATGACTTTGTGATTTATACTGGATACACAAAACAAGAATGCGAACAAAATGGATGGATTTCTGTTTTATCTAAAGTACCAAATGTAATTATTAAATTTGGTCGTTATATTCCGAATTCAACATCTCATTATGATGATATTCTTGGAATTAATTTAAATTCTGAAGGACAGTTTGCGGAAAGAATTTCTTGAGGTGGTGTTTATGGTTAAAGTGCAAAATGATAATAATTATATTGAATTTACCAGAACTGAATTAGCAGAATCAGAAAAGAATTATCCAGTTAATTTAACAAAATCACAAATTGAAAATATTATCGAATATATTGAGTATTATTTTATTGATATTATTCGAACAGATGAATCGGTTGATAATATTGATTATATTGTTGATATGATGGAAGCACTGAAACAATTTAGATATACAAAAGCGACTGTAGATAGCAGCATATCTAACAATGATACTACAACATCGACATACAAAAATACTGATGGAGTAGAAATTGTTGGTGGCTTTTTCAATGAGGTAAAAAATAATGAGAATTTTTAAAAATCCAAATAAAGAGCTTGTAAAAGAAATAGAGCAAAAAAAGAAAGAAAATGGTGGCTATTGCCCCTGTGTATTAGAAAAAACACCTGATACAATATGTATTTGTAAGGAGTTTAGAGAAATGGATGAAGGTATGTGCCATTGCGGGCTTTACATTAAGGAGAAGTGATTTATGATCAAAAGAACAATTAAAGAAACTGTTAGTGAATATGATTCTGATGGAAAGCTGATTAAACAAACTATTACGGAAACAACTGAAGATGATGATACGATTTATTATCCATCATATCCGATTCAGCATCCTACCATTTATGGTGTTGAGCCTACTTGCGTTTGTAATACTTCTAAGGAGCAATAAAATGAACAAGTTTGAATTAATTTCCGAAAAGGAATATGAAAAGACTGTTGCTGAGGAATTTAAGGCAAAGAACGGTGTTCTGAGTTATCAGAATTATGATGAACTGAAAGTGCCTCGTAGAGCAACACAGGGCAGTGCTGGTTATGATTTCATTTCTCCCATTTCCTTTAAACTGAAAGCGGGACAAACAATCAAGGTTCCCACTTGCATCAAGTGTAGTTTGAGCCGTGGTAATGTTCTTATGCTATTCCCTCGTAGCAGTTATGGATTTAAGTATCGTATGCAGATCGACAATACTGTTGGTGTTGTTGATCAGGACTATTACAATAATGAATCCAATGAAGGTCATATCTTTATCAAGATCACAAACGACAGTAAGAGTGATAAGGTTCTGATCGTCAATAAGGGTGATGCTTTTGCTCAAGGAATTATCATGCCTTTTGTCATTACTGATGACGATGATGTAACTGCCCTCCGAACTGGTGGAATTGGTTCTACATCAAAGAGTTGATTGATAAAATGGAGTAAACAATATGGATATTGGAGATATTGAATTCGCCGCAAAAATCGTATATGCAATTTGCAGAGAGCATCCTGAGATTTGTCCTCATTCGCACGAATGGAAATGGAGCGATAAATTAAAAGAAGATGGAACACGAGAAGCACATTATAAATGTCGTTTATGTGGACATGAATATGTGAAAATCGAGAAAGGCTAATTGCATAACAAGAAATAAAAGTATCCGTAAAAAATAGGCGATAGGGTATTAAACCTTATCGCCTTTATTCAAAGTGAGGTGAGATAATGGAAAGAATAAAAATTCCATATAATCAAAGACTGTGTATTTCAATTGAAGAAGCTGCCGAATATTCAATGATCGGAGAAAATCGTCTACGCAGTATCATTGATAACGATAAATACAAGAAGGAACTGGATTGGGTTTTACATACAGGACAAAGAGTTCGAATTAAAAGACCTTTGTTCGAAAAATGGGTTTTGCAACAAAGCTATTTGTAAAATGTGCAAAGTAAGTTTTTAGTAAGTTAATGATTATTTTAAATTTATGCGGTTGACAGAAGATACCGCAATTCGTATAATTAATATGTATGCTTGTATTGCGGTTTCTTTTGTCGGAAAGGATATGCGATGGCTAAAGAACGGCGTGATACGAAAAATCGACTGTTATGGAAAGGAGAATATCAAAATGCTGATGGCAGATATATGTATCGTTACACCGATGCCAAAGGCGTACCAAGATTCGTTTATAGCTGGACTTTAACTCAGTCAGATCGGACACCAAAAGGAAAGCAACCGGGAATTTGCTTGCGAGAACTCGAAAAATCAATCGCAAAAGACTTGCAGGATGAAATTGACACATTCAATGCAAGAAAGACTACGCTGGATACCTTTTGGGAGGACTATATATCTGGCAAAAAAGAATTGAAGAAAAGCACACGCAGCAACTATAAATATATGTATGATAAGTATGTGCGTAACGAACTTGGTAACAAAAGACTGGTAGACATTAAATACAGCACGATCAAGAAGTTTTACAACTCTCTGCTCGAAAATGGTTTCAAACCAAACAGTATGGAAATCATTCATACGATCCTTCATCCAGTATTTGCGATTGCAGTGCGTGATGGATATATTCGTCTGAATCCTACTGATGGAGTGATGACTGAGATTAAGAAAAGTCACGATTGGGAGAAACCAAAGCGTCATGCTCTAACCGAACCACAGCAGGAAGTGTTTGTGAATTTTGTGCGAGAGCATAAGACTTATAATCACTGGCTTCCAATTTTCACTGTGTTGCTTGGCACTGGATGTAGAGTAGGAGAGGTAACAGGACTTCGGTGGGAGGACTGTAATTTTCAGAACAACATCATTGAAATCAATCACAGCTTGATTTACAGACCTGAAGAAGATACTCGAAAGTCTGTATTTCATATTACAACGCCAAAGACAAAATCGGGCATTCGTGAAATACCGATGTTTGCAGCCGTAAAAAAGGCGTTGCTGGAAGAACGATTACGACAAATGCGTGATGGATTTAACCAGACTGTTATTGATGGATATTCTGGATTTATTTTCTCCAACAGATACGGCAGTGTTTTGTCACCCCATAACATCAACAGAGCGATAGAGCGTATCATTAGAGATTACAACATCGAAGAAGCTGAACTGGCAAAGAAACAAAAGAGAGAACCATTGTTGTTGCCGCACTTTTCAGTCCACAATCTGAGGCATACATTCTGCACTCGTTTCTGTGAAAACGAAACGAATTTGAAAGTTATTCAAGAGATTATGGGACACGCTGATATATCGACAACGATGGACATTTACAACGAGGCAACCAGAGAAAAGAAAAAGGAGTCCTTTGCAAACTTAGAGGGCAAGGTCAAGATATGCTAAGGCGTACTAAAAATCGTACTAAAATTGCCGAGCCTTTCCTAAGAAAACCTAAGAACTTTTAAGAAATTTCTGTTGCCTACTAAAACAAAAGGTGCTAAATATGGGACGAAAAGACCTAAAAACAACAAGATATAGTAGTAAAAACTGTCCTTGTCACGAGGGTTTTATATTCCCGACAATGAAGCCCCAGAGCTAAGAAAGCATTGTGGCACAACGGTTACAGGTGATACAACCTCTGGTTTGACACCACTTTTACACCAATTCACTTTGAATTCAACATGGCTACTAAGGAGTGCCCCGTCTTTGACGGGGTGCTTTCTTTAGCCATCATACATATATCAGCGTAAAAAATAAGGGCAGGTTTGGGAAATCAAAATCCCATTCCTGCCCTTTTCTTTTTAGCAAAATCTGTACCGAAAAATATATAGTATTCGTGACAACGCACAAAAAATGAGAGCGTGCTTCAACAGCAGCTCTCATATATCTTGTCTATTTGACATTTACACCGAAGTCCTTTATAATGGCTTTTGTGGAATCCACCGTCCGCGTCGAGTTTCCGGGTTCAGTCATAGCCCATCTCCTTTGTAGACGGTGTACGGTTAAAAAGACGGTTGCCTGTCATCCCGCGAGTGCGGAATGGAGGCGTGTATGTAGCCCTCGCGGGAAATTTTTCTCAGGGAGGTGACCATACATAACTCTTCAAGAAGTTTTTTGGATTGCGTCTATCTGCTGGATTCTTATCCAAGCATGGGACAAGTTCCGTAACAGAAAGAAGTGAGCCGTCTGTCGCAAGCAGAGCGGCTCACTGTCGTTTGAGGGTTAAACCCTCTTCCCAGTAAGAATGTATGTTTGTGGCAACCGTCTGGGTTTCCACCGCAGGGGGCGCTTGTTACCAGCAGGCGCTCCTTGTGTTATTATTATAGACTACTTCAACGGTATTTGTCAAATGAATTTTCTGTTAGCGTTTTCTTTCGGATTTCTCCTACGTCAGCCTGTGGGAACCGCATAACCCTTAGTCAAGCTCTGCAAGTGTACGGATGCTGACCCCATCACTTGCTTCAACGCTACGGCTGACAGTCCTGCTGCAGCCTGCTCATAGAATATTTACACCCACAAAATATTCTTTAGATATTATTTTCCAAATGCGATGATTGCGCCAATGATGCCAGATACAAGCAAGGTAGAGATGCAAGTAATGATTGCAACCTTGACAGTGTTGACATTGTTGGCGATTTGCTTATACGGTTTGTTCTCGGTTTCATTAACCTTCTCAGACAATTTACGTTCGGTCTCCTGCCATGCTTTTGCTTGCGCATCTACCTTACGATTGGTGTCATCCACCTTGCCCTCGATATTACTGACACGCTGTGCAATGAGCTCAACGGAAGTAGCGATTTTATAGATAGCCTTCTGCTCACTCTGGATTTCCTTCAGCTCACCTTCTAAGTTGTCAATTCTGTGTGTATTGGACTTGCATCGCTGCTCAGTCTCAATTAACAGTACGGTCTCTTGCTCGGTCATAAGAGAAACCTCCTCGGATGATTATTTTTCCCCTTCCTTCGGCTCCACTATGGAGGCAATAGCAGAGTTCTGTTTCAACACGTCTTTCATTTCGCTGAGGGCGTCATCAACGTATTTGCTAAAGGTTTCAAATGGCAAGACCTTTGCCAACCAAGGGAAACGCTCGCAGAACTTGTCGTAAACGGATGACAGCTTCAGTTTGCCCGTACCGGAACCGAACTCGCGCTCAGCGCCAAGAACAGCCTGCAGAAGCCATCCACGAATCTGCTCGTACTTCTTGTCGGTGGACAGGTTGCGCCAACGCAGGACAGCCATAACGCCGCCAACGATAAACACAATGCCAGTAACAATTACATACCAATTCTCCACAATAAATTCCATATGCAAACTCCTCTCTAAAAGATAGTGGGGCGGATTTCAGGTGCCGCCCTTCACCTTAGATTGCTGGACTCTCCCAGCTTGGGTCTTCGACGAAGCCTTTTGCCTTTGCGCTTTCGAATGTGATACCACCAGCAGAATGGTCAGATTTACACAGGTTCAAATAAAATGCGCATACCACGCCATGTGCCGACCACGGCAATCCAACCATTGCTCCAATCCACGGCAGCGCTCCGGTATAGTTCCGCTTTACACAATAGAACGCTAAAAGTAACCCGCCGACTGTAACAATCCACAGAAGGGAGCGGATATCGTCAATCAGCTTTTTTGAAAAAGCGTCCTGTTTGCTTGTGCGTTTTCTCCTTCGCCTTGCTTGCTGTCTGCTGCCGCTATATGTAGCCATCACGCTTTACCCATCAGTTTTGCAAAACGATAGAACAAAGCAGCAGCCTGTTCACGGGTAAGCTGGTCAGCCCAAGCATAGTTGGGTTCACCATTCACCTCAGTGCCAGTGCCATTGATGAGACCGTTGGAGATAGCCCACTCACGAGCTTCCTTGCTCCAAGTGCCGCAGTCATTGTCCTGCAGCTCTGCACGGTACTCCTTCATCAGTTCCTTGAATGTGTCCAGAGTCATATCTTCATCCTCCTCTTTGCCGTCGCTGATTCTCTTTTTGAACTCTTCCCACTGTGCGTCGCCACTCGTCTTGTAATAGACATTCATGTCGGCGCAACACCACGGTCTCGGACAGAGTTTTCCGGTCACATCATAATGACGGATAACGTGGTCTGCAGGAATGTTGTACTGAGCCATCAGCTTCTTTGTCAACCATACGAGGTTGTCCACAACTTTTGGTTCGAAATACCAATCAGTATCAGAAGCCATAACCCTCTTGCGATTGATTTTGGAAGGGCGTGCTTCAATCCCGATGGAGTTAGAGTTACGGCACTCAGGGTGCTTGTACTTGTTCGCACCACAGTGCCATGCGATGTCCTTATCGCGGACACAGCGATAGATGGTATCGCCCTCGTCAAGCGCATAATGGGCAGACGCTTGAATACCCGGTGTCTTGAAATATTCAGAGACACTCTTTGCGGTTCCGAGCGCACCGAAATAATGAATGACGATGTACTTCGGAGTCATGTTGCCTGAACGGAAGTTAACCGTTGTCAGGTTGTCTACAATTTTCAACTTGCATCCTCCTTCCTGTTCTGGTGTATTGATTTGGATTTTGCCAGCGAACTTGTCGTAATAAGCTTGTCCGTAGCTGGCTCGTTTTTCTTGGACGCTCTGTCCCTGATTGGCAGGACGTTCAAATTGGAGAAGAACAGCATTGGATGCCTCACGGACAGACGATGCGCTCTTGAGGGTGCTCAGCAGCCCAGAATAGCCCACAGACAGCTCTTTGAGCAGGAAGTTGAGCTGGGCATCCATGTCCCCTACGGACGCTCCTGCGGCTTTACAGGAGGCAAGGAGAGCGTCCTTGCGTGACCAGTACGTCCACTGAGCTAATCCGTAACCGGCACTGTCTTTCACAAAGTTAGAATAACTGCCGCTATCGACGGCGGCAGTATATTCTTCATCAGTCATGCCAAGTTTCTTCTCGTATGTATTTTGGAGGTTCTTGGGATTCAGTCCGCTCTCTGCAAAAAGATTCCCCATCAAACCCGCGACGCCGAAATCATTCAGACCAGCAGATTTCAAATAGCGCCAGATTTTTTCGTCGGCGTTCATGCGAACCACCTCCTTGATAAAAGCATTGTTTTATAATCAGACAATCTTGTAATGCGGTTTCTCCTCACCAAAAAACCAATAGCGAAGATAATCGTCAAACACGATTGCCACGACAGATAAGCCAACCCACGCAAAATAGAACGGTAGACAGACTTGCCCCAAAATGTTAAGAGGGAGTCCAGAATAATCCCAGACACCCAGCTTCAACCATATATTCACAATAACGCCGGTGATAAACTCAAGGCAGGTCACCATTGTTCCGCCGATTAAGGCTTGCCACACGATTCCTAATTCCCACGGGAAGAGCTCGTTGATTAAACCAATAGAAACAAAGCACAGTCCACCGAGAATAAACATGGATGGATGACTGTGCCCACGCCAAAGCATCTCAATGCCGACATAGATTGCACCGCCGATAACAGCAAGCACAAGCAGCTTGAGACATACCTTTAGCCGTTTCATATTAGTTGCCCAACTTCGCCGTAATAGCATTCATCTGAGCCTGCGCAACAGCAAGCTTTGCATTCATCTCAGACAAATATGGTTCCGGCAGAATCATACCATATGTGACAGCAGAGATTTCCTCAGAACCTTCCAGAGACTGTACATATGCCTTTAGAGCGTTGTGATAAGTCGTCTGTGTGGTAATGAGGGTTTGCGCTGCGATATAAATTTGAGCAATCTCAGCGGCGGTATAAATACGGCAGACACCGCCATCTGACTGATATGGGAATTCTGTGCCACCAAGTTCAACGACACGGAACAGGTTTGCAATATTCGCTTGGTCTTCGATGCTGAGATTGAAATGGACTTCACCTTGAGTCAGCTCCAAATCGATGCCAGCGACAATGATAGCGTTACAGCTTTTTGAGATTTCTGCAATCTTCGCCGCCTTGATAACAGCAAGAGAATTGTCTTCGCCGACAATTTCAATTACATCTTCCATCGTAACCCAGCCTCGCTCAACAGCCTTCAGAAGACCGTTCATATCAATAGAGCCAGACTGGTACATAGCTTTCAGTTTTTCTTTCATTGATTACACCTCCAGCGCAGAAAGAATCAATTCGTCAACAAGGTCACGTTGATGAGCGACCATCGCGCCGCCATCGCACTTGGAAACAACCACAGTATCAGCGCCCTCAATATCTTCGTGACCAACCAGATTGTATGGCACGCTGTCGAACGCCACGCCAATCGCCTCATCAATAGAGCATGGTGTAAAGCTACCACTCTCTGTGACTTTGATATACAGAACAGAGTCAGTCATACCAAGCTCAGTTCCATCCAGTTTGATAATTCGATACATTTAAGCAACCTCCTTTGCTCCTACCAGCTTTGCAATGTGTCGGAGCGTATCAATATCGGCATTAAAGAAATCATGATTCCACAGCCAAAAATCCGCGTATTCGATGCGCTTATACATCTGGCAAGCTGGGTCGTCCCAAACTTTGTCCCAACGATTCTGATAATTTGCATCACGCTTTGCGAGCGTTTTTTGAATGGCTTGTGTTAATTTCCCACGAAGCATACCTGCGCCATCGTCGTCACGGGCAAAGAACTGATGCGCGTTCTCGCTTGTTACAACGCAGAGGAGCTTGTCACCGTGGAAGATATATCCATTGGTTTCTTCACACATGGTCATAGCGGGAAGATTTACTTCGCCGCAAATTGCTTTGTCCTTGAAGCGTCTATGTACAACGTATTTCATCCTTTTTTCCTCTTTCTCTAAAGTTTTCAATTCGCTCCGGCGAAAAACCGAAAACCGAATAAAAAAGCCTACGCAACCGAAGCACACGATTGTGGTCGTCGTAGGATTCAAAGTATGCGAGCATTCCGTTCACCGAAGTCCAGAGGTCGTCGTATGACATTTCTCCATTCTGGATTTTTGTACGGAATGCTTTTATTTTTCTTCGTGCCCGCTTTACCCCATCACGGTTTCCGTTCATCACAACACGACCAGTTTCGGTCAAAATAAATTTTGCTTTGCAGTAACGGAACGGCTTTGTGAGCGGAACAATTCTTGACTTTGATTTGCTGACAGTTAGCTTGAGACTCTCTGCCTTTGCCACAATCAGAGCCATGATTTCTTTGGCGTCTCGGTCAGGCGGAACAATGACGTAATAATCGTCCATGTAATGACCGGCGCACTTGATAGAGAGCTGGCATTTGATAAAGTTGTCCAGTGCAGACGGAAACGCAATCATTTCTGCCTGACTTGGCTCAACACCAAGCGGTAGACCGACTCTGCCCGAAACAGTGTTGACAACATCGTCTCCGATTTTTCTGATATCTGGGTTCAGCAATAGCTTCTCATGCCGCTTGAAGATTTCTTCATGGGACACAGATGGGAAGAACTGTTTGAAGTCAATCAGAATCACATTCCCATCTCGTCCATAACGACGGAAGTGCCAGCGCAAGTCCTCTTTTAACATTCTCTTTGAGAACTCGAAGCCCTTGCCTTCAAGACTGGCGCCGTTGTTGTAAATCATCTCAGGACGATACAACGGTAGAAGTACCTTCTTGGTATAAACCTTGTGGACTTGACGGTCTTGGATTCTCGGTGCGTCAATGGGGCGAGTCTTACCGCGCTCTGAAATCGTGAAATGTACATATGCACCCGGAATCCATTTTCGCTCAAGCAATAAACGTCGTCTGCGTGCTGTTCCAGAGAACAAGTGCATCTCAAAACGTTGGGTGCTGTTCTTCCAACGAACACCATTGCAGCATTTCTTTCCGGCTTTGTACATATCATCGTATCCAAAGACATCATGCAGACCGCCAACTGCGGCGGCACGCCTTAACCTGTTCTCTTCGCGTCTTGTCTTGCGCCTTTCGTAACGTCCTTTACGTCTACTCATAAAAATTATTCACCCTCCGTACAGATGTCTTGTAGGGCATCGTCTAATCTGCTTAATTTATGACACATGAAACGAGGTAAGATGCATTTCTCGCCATGCACACACGGAGACTCCGGCGGCGTTCGTGTCAAAATATCAAAGGGTAGTTTCGGATTTTCATCACGGGAAGTATTTCTCCTTTCGTAAGGGTCATAGTTCACCCTTTGGGCTACTACGATTGACCCAGACCATTTCTGGTTTACGAAATCCGGGGCGACGCCATTGGAATTCCTTGCGTTGTTATTGTTCGCGTTGCCGTTCGTGTTCACAATGCAGAAGTTGTTGCTGTTGTTGTAATTAGGAGAACGCTCCCACCACCAAGCAGTGGAACAGAGAGAGGCAAAAGACTCCCAACCGACAGGTTTTACAGAAATACACCCATAAATTTTCATAGACGTTTACCGGCTCTTATCACTTTTCAACACATTGGTCAAAAGACCATTTTCTGCATCGATTAAATCACCAAGTTCCTGTGCCATGTGCTCCAGCTTCTTCTTCGCGTCTGACGCACCGACAGAGTTTCCGCTACCGGTCGTAAAACAACCGGACGGGTTCGTCATCATCAAGTCGTAACAATGAGCAAGGTGGACATCAAGAGCCATCAGGGAGGCTCTCGCTTCGAGCAGATGCTGCTTACGAAGTTCTTTTCGTGCCGCATCAGATGGATAGATGCTGTTTGCTTTTTCTGCGTGGTCTACAACTTCTGAGGCAAGCTCCGACACGGACTTAGATACGAGCCGGGAGTACCGAGATGACAACCTCGACAGGAAAGCGATGGTTTGGATGTAGATTTTGTTCGCCACGTTGACGAATTCAGCCTTACTTTCAGACCTGTGTGCTTTTAGGACTGACATAAGAATCTCCTTTCGTTCTTGGATTTATTAGCTCCGAATGCACTATTCTGGAGCCGTTCACCACTAATCGCAAAGGGTGTACCCTTGCTAATTATAGGATGGGGAGGGGGACGAGGTTCCCTTGCATTTACCGCAGAGGGTGTACCGTCCCTCTCCCTTAATGATTTGAGCACGCCCACTTCCGTGGGCTTGATACTGTTGATGCAGGATTAGACGCGGAAAGCCGGGGCGACGCCATAGGAAATCCTTGCGCCGTTACTGTTCGCGCTGCCGTTCGTGCTCACAACGCAGAAGCTGGTGCTGTAGCTGCAATAAGGAGAACGCTCCCACCACCAAGCAGTGGAACCTGTTGCGCTGTGACGGTATTTCACCTTCGAATTTCCAGCAGAGTAATACGCATACTGCGCCTGATAGTTCTTTTCGGCAGAGTTCGCATAGGTGCGTGTGCCGAAAATCTCATACTCAGCCAGCAACGGAAGGTAGTCTGTGGTCTTAGTAACATAAGACGCATTGTCACTACCACCGCCCGTATTGTCTGTGTAGATAGTCATTGGCTGCATCACAGCGCGGAGGTCTGACGGAAGTGCAGCCATTAGCGTATTTGCGACAGGGTTTGTCGCAGTTGTTGCTGTGGCATCACCATCATTCGTGTTCGTTGAGCCGAGTACATCGTATCGCAGGTCACAGCCCTTCCAGCCACCAGAGTTGGTGTTTGAGCTGTGGTTCATATTGAAATACTTGGTTCCGTTTGTTGAGTAGCCATCGTACTTGCCATCAACTAAACAAATATCCGTTCCGCCAGACAAAGCAGTTTTGAATGTGCCAAATGTGATACCGTTACCTTCCTTGCTGCTATTGTGGTTAAAGCCAATAATGTAGGCATAGTAAGTACCGTTCACAGCCTGTGTGCCGACAGTGCCATTTACAGTCACAGCCTTACGGTCGCCGACCGCCCAGTAGCTTGCGCCAGTTCCAGAAACACTGTGGATAGCCGCCCAAGAGTTGTCATTCAGCGTAGCAAGAATAAACTCTGCTGTAACTTTGACAGTCTTACTTGCCGGTGCAGAATAGTTCGTACCAGCAGTGCAGCTCACGGTGATAGTAGCTTCGCCATTTGTTTGGTTGACGTGAGAAACGGTAACTGTATTCCCGCTACGGGAAACAGTGGCAACGCCAGTTGCGCTGGAGGTCACGCTCAGCGTGCCATCGTAGTTGCCACCAATCGTGAACGTATCAGTAAGCTTACTCAAGCTAAGCTTGATTGTTGTCTTACTCACAGTCAACGTACCAGTCGCTTTGCCAATAGACCAAACAACGTTCTTGGCGGTAGTCGCCCCATCAGACCAGCGATAGTCGGTTTTCGGCGTAAAAGAAGCCGTGTAATTGCCTGCGTTCGTGCCGGATGTCGTACCGCCAATCGTCATATAAGTCGTGTTATAATTGCTCCAACTCGGAGACTGAGAAGACTTATTGTAGGTCAGTGTACCGCTCTGGGCGGGTACGTTCGCAATCGTGATACGGTTTGCTGTACCAGTCGTCCGCTGAGACGTAGAGGTGTTGATGCCGCCGTCCGTGGTCTCTGGGAAGAAAGCAATGTAATACTTCGTTCCGTTCGTCAGACCGGTAATCGTCAACGGCGTGCTGGAATATTGGTTGCGTGTCGTGACCTTTAGCGTATAAACAGCGCCGGAATCATCCTTGCTTGTAGGATAGCTGCCGCTCTTCACAACAATTGTGGTGCTTGCCCACGATGCCAGAGTTACGCCATCGGCAGAGATAGAAGCAGAAGGGTCAGTCCACTTAACGGTCATCTTGCCGTTGCCTGCTTCGGAAGAGGCACTCATGCCGGTAACATTCCAGCTTGTGATGCCTGCAACCTGAACAGTCGGAATCGCATTGAATTCGTCATCCGTGCTGTCTGTGTAGGCATTTGCAGTTGTATAGGGGAAGAACTTATAGTAATACTTCGTTCCGTTGGACAGACCACTGTCACAGAAGTAAGTATTCTTATAAGCGTCTCGTGTTTTACTATCGAGAACGATAGTGCCGTCACGACGGCTTGTAGGCGCGGAGCCTGCCTTACGAACAAGCAGGGTGCCGCCCCAAGCAGCAATCGTAGAACCTGCCACAACGAGGTCATCGGGGTCAGTCCACTTCACATAGACTTTCCCAGAAGAAACCTGCGTGGTAATACCGGAGACAGCCGCAAGTGTCAGACCACCACTGCCTGAACCTGCGCCGCCGGGGAAGTTAGATAAAATAGGCATTTTACGCCCCTCCTTTAACCTAAGAGAATGATGTAAACAGGAATGTCACGCTCTGGCATCTCGCCATCAGCGGCGATAGTCAATGTACCATCAGCCTGCCCGATAACTGAGAGCATTGCCTCACGAGCAATTTCACGCTGTTCTGCAGTCGCATTATGAGCAACAGAGATTGTGCCGTTCTGCGATGCAGTAAGCCCGCTAATCGTGAGGGTTTGCGTGTAGGGCGCATCGACACCAACCCATGCAGACGCAAGCAGTGTGGTATTGATTGCCACACTGCTGTTTGCTTTCTCACCAAGGGCAGCATCGATTTTTACCATATTGGAGTTCTCGGTTCCATTCATCTGGTTGCGCCATTCCTGAAAGCGAGTTGAGCTGTCATCAGTCAAATAGAGGTTGTAGTTTGGTGTATTACTCATTTACTGCACCACCCTTTCAACCAAGCAGGATAACAACGACTGGAATATCGCAAGTGGGTACAGACCCATTTGCGGCAATCGTTACAGAACCCGCTGCTTGACCACAGATATACATTTCTGCTTCAGACGCAGCAGAGAGCTGTTCATCGGTAATGCTCTGAGACAAGCCGATAACACCATTCTGCGTTGCACCAAGCCCAGCAATGGTAAGTGTCTGTTGTCCGCTCGCCCATCCTGCTGCGGTCAACGTAGCAGTAACAGCATTGCTTGCATCACACTTTTCAGCAAGAGCAGTCAGCATCTCTTCATCATCAAAGGGGAGCTGAGAATACTTCTTTGTACCGTCTCCAACTTTCTTACGAACGCTACCACTGGCTGTATCAACAATGATGATTTCACCATCCAAAAGGATGGGGTCTTTTGCTGTCCAGTTTGCGCTCGTGTCTCGCTTTTGTCTGATTCGTGCATTATATTCAGCCATACAGTAGCCTCCTTATAAGCAAAGCCCCGCCGTGCATAACACACGACGGGGTTGCTTGTGTTTTATTTATGCTCAGATGTTAACAGAGGCGCTGCCACAGTTGAACACAATATAACCGGAAGCCTGCTTCAGCTCGGTAATATCGTGCTCATGGTTGCCAGCAGCCTTGCTGTCCCAATCCGCAACCTTCTCGGCGGAGATGCCGTCAAGCACAGTCTTGTTTGCGTGCTCATGCTGCTTAGTAACAGCGCCGTCCCACGCATCGACCTTATCCTGAGAGATAGCGTCGAGAATAGTCTTATTCCCATGCTCGTGAGCCTTCTGTTCAGCAGCATCCCACTTTGCCTTATCGCCAGTAACAATCTTGTCCAGCTCAGCCTTATTCGTATGGCTATGAGCCTTGCCGATGGCGGTCTGCACATCAGCGTGGAGCTGTGCCAGAGTCACAGAGCCTTCCGTAAGAGTAGCAGTTACCTTATGGTCGGCGCTGACATCAATCACAATCTGGTCGCCAACCTTGGAGCCAGAAGTGACGTACTCAATCAGGCTGCCAACATTGATGTAGATGTTGTCTTCAGTAGCGTTGGCAAGAACCAGATGCAGGTATGTACCAGCCTCGCCCCATGCACCAGCCTCAGCCTTTGTCTCAACCGTACCGGACTCAACAACCATATCCTTGGGGATATCGATATTCACATCCAGATTGGTAGCCGTCTGCTTGATGTTGTAGCGCTTTGCCACGCCATCCGGGGTAGAAGGAGTGACAGTTACGGTATAGTCGGTCTGAGCAGGAATCTTACCGATTTTCTCATCGACATAACCAACAACGGTCGTAGCAGTAGCACCTTCGGGCAACGCACCGACGCGCTCACCCAGAGCGTCAACGGCAGTTTGCGCATCATCGCCAGCCTTCTTCGCTGCCGCAATTGCTGCGTCCTTACCATCTGCGTAGGTCTTTGCATCTGCCAGCGCCTTAGTCGCAGCGCCAGCCGCGTCAAAAGCGCCTTCGTCTTTATAGGCAGCAGTGCCAAGACCGTGAACCTTCACGTCTTCGCCATTGAACTTGACAGTACCATTTGCAGTGCCTTCAGCCAGCGTATAAACGGTCTCGTCAGGAATAGTGATTGTGCTCACCAAATTCCAAGTAGATGTACCCTTTGCCTGAGAATACAGGTGGAACTTGCGGCTATTGTCCGCATCGACCTCCAGCTTGTACTGGGTATCAGTATCCTGAATCTCGCCTGAGATGTAGTCGGACAGACCATCAATCTCGTTTGCGGAATAGGTGGGCTTGGAAGCTGCTTTTGCCCAGTCGTACACGTCAGCAGCCAAACCAGCAGTGAACTGCAGCTCGCTGAATTTGTGTGCGCCGTCGCCAACCTTAAACAGAACAGCAGGCTCCTTCGCTACGGCACCAGTCTCAGCCGGAACGACAACAACGGCGACTTCACCGACAAGCAGTTGGGGGTCTTTTTCAACCCACTGTGCGTAGGTGTCATACTTCAGAGAAATGCGGGTATTAAATGTTGTAGTAGCCATAAATGATTACCGTCCTTTTTATGTGGTTTTAGTTAGAGCGGAGCACAAAGCTCCGCTCATTGTGTTTTTAATCAGACAGCGGCATTACCGCCATCGAGAATCAGTGTATCACCATCAGACTGAACCAGTTTATTCATGTTAAGGCTATTGACCTCCATGCTTCCGTCTTCAGCGACAGCGACCTTATTCTCTCCGGTGGAACTGGTGACAACACCAGCAGTATCACCAGCAAATGGAATGTTAACTGCCTTCTCAGAGATGTTCAACGCGGCACCAGCCAGCTTGATAATCTCGATGAGGTTCTTGTTTGCGCCCGCTTCAACGCCGCCAAGCTTTTCTTTCTCTTCATCGGTGTAGTCGTTGGCACTCAAGCCTTTACCTGCAACTTTATCAACCTTACCAGCCAGAGCATCAGGGAGACCAGTAACTTTAGCCGGAGCGACCTCCTTGACTTCGAGTTTACCCTCTGCAGAAACAGTGAACTCGTCGGAAACACTCTTGACGTAATTGGCTTCTGCGCCCTCTGGCAGAGCAACCAACTTTTCTTTCAGCGCAGTCGTAAAGTCCTCGGTAGAGAGCCCCTTACCATCTACCTTGTCAACTTTGTTGGCAATGGCAGTAGCAATAGCTTCGTTCATCTGCTCTGTGGTGGAATAGTTGTCGAGGTTTACACTCACATCATCCAGACGAACAACTTCGGTACCTACCTTTGCGTAGATGTCGTAGAAGCCAGTGTCGGCATTCATCACGAGATAGAGAACATTATCCTTGGCTTCAGAAGCCGCAGGGACTGCATCAACCTTCGTGAAGCTGGCATGACCGGTCTCGGCGATAGCCGTCTTGATTGCCTCCGCGATTGCAGTAGCGGTCATAGCATCAGTGATACCATAACCTTCAAGTGTGGTAGCCTTATCAGCTTTACCAGTCTGGAGGTTTTGAATGTCCTGTGTATGACCAGCGACGGTATCAGCCAGACCGGAAACGGTGCTGGTATCGGGTGTGTACCACTCAATAGCAGTACCAGCCGCATTGATGCGAGGCTGCTGACCTGCGGTGGCGGAACCAAAGCCCTTCAGAGCGACCTTGCCATCAACAATCTCGATGGACTTGCCATCGCCAAGGACGGCAGAACCGACTGCCTTCAGGGTCTTGTCCGGCTGAATAATGTACAGGTCGGCGGAAGATTCCGTTACGACGCAAACATTTTCGCCATAAAAATAAGTGCCGTCCGAACTACCGACTTCAACAGCGGTAGCGGCGGCAGCTTCAGCAGCACTCAGAGAAGAGAAGTAATAACGTGCGTCCAGAGGGAACGCAGTTTGCGGATTAAATGAAACCGCAAAATTCAGTTTGCCAAAATCAGCCATTATGCGTCACCTCCATATTAGATTGTCACTTTATAGGTGTTTGCAGTATCGTTGGCATTAGCCATATCCATCACATACACCTTATAGTCGATTGCCTGATAACCGTTCGCGCCCTCGACAGAAACGACGGTCTTGGTGAAAGCGGTCTTGACCTCCGCGTTCATACCATTCACGTCCTGCACGGAGCTAACATCACGCAGCGTTGCGGGATACGCGAACACAACGCGAATGGCGCCAACGGGGATTGCGAGGTTGAAGCTGTTGCCAGCCGCCAGAGCCTTACCACTCTTGCCGCTAAGACCACGCACAAGTGCAGAGTTCACTTCGCCATCCTTCGCTTTCAGCGTTCCGTAGAAGCTGTTGCGGTAGCCAGTGATTTTGCCTGTCGCCTTGCTCTTATTACCGGCAGCAATTTTACCGGCGGCATACTCATTACCGAGGTTCGTTACAGGAACAGCGCCCTCACCGTGAGTCGCAGTAGCCGTAATAGCGTAGCTGGTAGCGTCGCCAACTGTCAGCTCATCGAACGAACCGGAGGCAGTATCCTTGGTAGCAGTACCGTCGGTTACACTCCAAGCGGTAGCAGTAATACCAGTTGCAGGACCGTATGTATAGCTACCCGCGCTCAGAGAAGCGGTGTACGCAGGAACGACTTTTGAACCAACCTCATACGCTGCAATTTGCTTACAAGTAATTGTCACGGCGGGTTGTGTTGCTGTCGGATTCTTTTCCTTCGCCAGAATGGACGCGAGAACATCCTTAACATTCTTGCCAGATGCAGCAATCGTACCAGAGCCAGAGCTCGGAACGGTCAGAACACCAATGGCAGCAGTGTACGTCAGGTCATCGGCAAAGTAAACATTCTCGGCACTGTAGTTTCCATCCATCGCAGCCCACACAGAGCCATCGTAGACATAGGCAGTGTAAGAATACTTGCCATCGGCAATCAGAGATTTGACAACAAAGATGTCATCTTTCTCAGCAGTAACACCAGCCGCAGTCAGAACGCGAGTAATGACATCATTGTCACTTTCGCCCTCTGCCTTTACGCCTTCATAATGGGCAGCACTTGCTCCACTGATAGCCTTCAGGTTCTCATAAGTGGTAACGCCATCACCAATCTTGAGAGTGCCAAGCTCCAAGTCAAAGCAAGGCTCACCAGCGGCAGGTACAACGTCTTTGTTAGCAAGCCAATTTGCCGTTGTGTCACGCCGGACTTGGATTTGGGTTTTCATCGTAGTATTGGGCATAACTTTCCTCCTTCAAAATATTTTTGCAGAATGGTTTCATTGGATACCGTTCGCAGCGCCGCCATCAATCACTTTGACATCGCCAACGCTAATGTCGCCTGTATTAACGGGAGACAATTTCCCGTCAGCAGAAACGATATACGGAACCCAATCAGAACCGTTATGCACTGAAATAATGTGTCCAGCACAATCGTAGGTCTTGACCCACGCTTGCGCCTCGGTTAACGTCTCAAACTGTTTGCGCTCGGAGATATTTTTCATCTCACCATTCGCATCGTAGAAATACAGTTCGGACTCTTTGCTGTCGCTGGTGATAATCAGACTATCTTTCGGGATAGTACCGGAAGCAATTGCAGCGGAAATTCTACCTTTCTTTCCGTAAGCGACTCTCACGCCCATCTCATATCACCTCCGTCAATCAGAATTGAATCACGGCATCTTCGTCCGCTGGGTCGTTGCCGCTATTGCTTGTAAAATGGATAACGTCATCATCTTTAACAAGTTTGTCAATCTCCTCTTGGATGGCGCCCATATTGCTCTCCGTGTCCTCTGTCTTCTTCTGCATCTCGTAAATAGCCGAAAGCTGATGGTCGCAGATATAGTCGTCCATGTTCTTGGATTCCTCGACATAAAGCAGACACTCGCCACTCTTTGCGATGGTCGGGTTAGACGGCGTACCCGAGAAGATTTGAAGCCATGAGCAAACTTCTCCGGGAAACTTTGTCAGTCGGCAAGAAACCGGAAATACATATTGGTAATAGGCTTCTTTGTATTTCTCGCTTTGGCGTTCCAGCCGCACGATGTCAGCTACACCGTCTGCACGGATGTAGCTCAAATAAGGGGTCGCAGTCAGCATATCGATTTCGCCGACCTGCAACGGAATCAGGTAGATGATTTTCTGATTCAAGTTGTCGCCCCTATAAATCGGTTCATTCACAGTGATAACGAGGTTCATACTGTCATCCAGCTTGATATAAATCACTCGCGTCACCTCCGTTCGTTATAGGATAATGTAGTCGATGTCTTCCAGCGCCATATCGTCATAAGTCAGCAGCGTATCTGCGTCCATTTCGTTGAGCAGTCTATGCCGCTTCAAGATTGGCGTGGCTGCTGCTGACAACAAAATGCCACCCTTTTCCGGTGCCATAAATTGTGTGATTTTCTCCGTGATGCCAGCAAGGATTTCGACTGTACTCTGTATTGCCTCATACTTTTTTGCCGTTCCATCTGCACTTGCGGAGAGCTCAATTCCAGATTCGCCGCTACCGAGAGAAAAGTGAATCTCTGTTTCAATGACAGCGGCGGCAATCTGCATAGCTGTCCCCGCCGCAGTATAGAAACGGTAGCAAAGGTCAACGATTTCCGCACTCGGTTCGACCGGAGCATCAATGGTCAGGAAATTTTGTTCTGAAATCTGGCGCACCTTGGTGTCAATTGGAAATGCCGCCGCAGGGCGGAGAAGACTATTCTTGAGAGACTGGCGCACTTCAGCGTCAATGTTCATTCTCGAACCGCCTTCGCCCAACGACTTGGCAACCATAGCATCTATAGATGCGGCGGTGATTTGCAGCTTGTCTTCAACGCTCATAAACATATTCCGAAGCGTTTGCAAATCATCGTTTGGAGCAATCTCAATGACGGTTGGGACAGGATTGAGAACATAGTGCGTTTGGAACTCCAAATCGATGCTCCAAGTTGATGCCATGTGCAGCCGCTCATTACAGGTCTTAATCATCTTGTCGATATGCGAGACCAGCTCGGAGCCAGTTTCAACAGCGATGAACTTCTGGAGGGTATAGCTCTCAAGGCAACTCTCCAAAATCATACGGTTCGTCGCGGTCAATCCATCACGGAATGGAATGGAGTAGACGATAATGTCGCATTCAGTAAGTCGTTTGTTTAGGTAAATATCAAACTCTTTTGCCATATGCGACTCAACTCCTTATCAGGTGGGGTTCTGAGCAGACAGAGACAGGTAGCCTTCCTTGATGGTCATAATGGTTGCAGTCTCAACGCTACGCGGTGTAGAGAGCGTACCATACATCAGGAGATTGCCCTCGCCAACAGTGGCGGAATCGTAAATAACGAAATGGGTAATCGTGCCCCAGCTCGCAGTTGATTCATTGAAGTTAATAGCCTGACTGTTGGTGACAACGCCGTCAACCGGATCACCAAGGGAACTCAACTTTACACGAGCATAGCCAGCATCTGTGGACGGCTCGTTTACACCAGTACCATTGATAGCAGGGGCGCTGGTGCTCAAGCCAATGTAATAGGTCTTTGGCAGAGCAGGAGACGTTTTCGTGTTGAAAATATTGCCTGCCGCACAATTCAGAAAGTAGGTTGTATTCATAGAATCTGTCCTCCTCTAAAAATGGGCATAATAAAAGCCGGTGCATACGCCCCGGTTTATTGCCTGATGAAACTCTTGTTGATATTATTGGTAATAAATAAGATGCCTTGTTTGGGAATCTCAATATTGCCGTTAATATCTTTGATAGTGATTTGATAGATGTACTTACCACACAAATCTACCGTGTCCAACGGGTCTAATGTAACCGCCAACACATTTTCTGCGGTGACATCATCGTTAAAATGTGATTCCATTGGCTTCGTAAGAATCGGTACACCTGTCTTGTTGGTAAAGCTAACAATAGAGAAGTTTGCCGTACACCCACTCAGCGCAAACGGCTGGTGGCTCTTATAGAAGTAGGTGTAGAACGCAAAGTCCTGCGTCTCTCCAGCTACGAAGTCAATGGTCGGTAACGTATATGGGCTGTAATCACAGGGCATATAGGTTCACCACCTTTACTTTTTCTTTTCGCCATCTGCTGCGGAAGCCTTTTCGATAGAAGCATCACTCAGCATAGCGGCAACCTCCTCGATAACAGCAATGCTGCCACTCAGATTTGCAAGGTTTTGTTTGCCGTTTACACTAACTGCGTTCAACGCATTCAGAACAGCGGCAAGTCGATTCATAATCTCGTCTTTCATATGGCTCTCCTTTATATCTTTTGGGTAAATAAAATCGGGAGCGGAACACCATAGGATGTGCCACTCCTTACAAAAGCCTTCGGGTGCTTTTCAATCGTGGAGTTATTATGCTTCAATTGCTTGAAGTTTCTGTTCGAGCTCGTCAATACGCCGGTACAATCGCTGAATCATGTAAGTGTTCAGGGAAATGAATTCTGCATAGCGCAGGGAATACTCGTCTGTATATTTTGAATGTGCATCATTCAATCCGGAGCACTTTACTAATCCTGCAAAATCCTGCGTACTAAGACCACTATCACGCAATGCGTCTTCTACTTCTTGCGCGATAAAGCCAGTATGGAACCTACCACTTCGACCAGAATTAAACCGATAGACGCTCGGCTGCAAACGCATAAAAAATGGGATGTACCTGTCTAAGTCGGACGAGATATTGTTTTTCAATCGCCTGTCCGAAGAGGTGTCTATATCCGTACTTGCAACAATACGGGTACTTGTGACAACAAATGATTCACCATCGGATTGCATACGGACACCAGCATTTGTAGCGATAAAATAAAACTCCTCATTAGACCCATACATTTTAGCACCATAGGTGTAACGACCAGTACCGTCAGAACCAAGTGCACACTTGAAGCCACCCCAATCACTGCCGAGAGTTATAATATCAGCATCAATAGTACCAGAGCGGATGTAATTTGCATTGATATATAGCCTGTTCGATGTTGAATCGCTAAAAATGCCAAACCGCGTGCTTCCGTTAGTAAGCATATTGAAGATATCTCTGTCGCTCAATGCATTATCGTAGGCAGCCTGCAAAGCGGTGTTCGCCAAGCTGTATGCATCACCTGCATTTGAGTTCGCGGTGTTTGCAAGGTTGTAGGCGGTATTAGCTCTCTGATATGAGCTGCTATTTCCAACGTTTGATTCTGTGACAGAAGCCCAGTTGATTGATGAACCAGCAGCCATTGTGATGCTACCTCGAACAGAAACATTACCACTGGCATCGACTGTAAAATTGCCGTTTCCAACATTCAGTCCATTGAGATTGAGGTATCCAGCGGTGAACTCATAGTTGCTATTCATCATGGAATTGCCAGACTTGTCCTTGAACGATGCGCCAGACACGACACCTTGAAACGTACCACTCTTTGCATACATATCGCCATTCTTTTTTACCCAGAATTTCGCAGATGCGGGAGCGGCTGCACCAGCCCACATTGCATAGGCGGAGTTAGCATTTGTGCCAGAACCGTTCAGAGCGATATAGTCACTTCCACTACCAGCGTGGAGGTAGTCGTCTTCAATAGTGAAACCACCGATTTTACCGGAAGTAGCAGAAACCTTACCACGGATGTAGACGCTGCCATCATCGATATCGAGATAGAAATTTGCATTCTGAGGCATCCCGTCATCGTCGAACAGAATGTTATCACGACTGCGACCAAGGCTAATAAATGACGGATAAACAGTTGTGCCATCTACGGAGTACAGGTCACCTGTGCCTGCAGCAATACCATACATAGGGTCAATGAGAATCTTGCCGCCATTGTCCTTTTGGAGAACAAATGTGGAGTTATTCAACCATGCGCCACTTGAGTCCACCTTGAACTGCATGACACCGTCGTCGGTCTCATTCTCAATAACAAGATTGTTACCAACAATAAGCTTACCGCCGATAACCTCTGCGTTCACACCAAAGTATGTTCCAACCTCGTCGGACGCAAACAGACCAATAGCAAGCTTTGCGGTCGCCCAGTTATCGTCGGTCATAGCAATCATGCTATCTACAATGCGAAGCTGATACTTGGAATCACCTCCGACATGGATACCACTACCATTGATAACAACACTCTGGTTCTTGGCGGCAATAATTGTATTGACTGCCGCATCCAATGAGCTTTTCATAAACTTCGAGACTGACGCGGCTTGATTTGCAGCCTGATTATACAAATACTTGTTGGCATCGAAGCTGCGGCTGGTAGAGTAGCTGGTCTCTACCATATCTTTCAATGTATTGACATAGTCTTTTCGCTTAAAACGATTTGAGAAGACAACCGAGAAAATGCTGTGCTTTTCAAAATCTAACTCAAACTCGATGATATATGGCGTGATTGTCTGCTTACCGCCGACGTTGAGATACACGCCCTTACCAAGTTCCAAACGGTTTCGAAACGGTGCGAATTCTTTGGCAAATACGAAGTTTGCAGAGTCAACCGAAAATTCATATGTAGGTGTAGCCAAATCTGCAAGAACATCCAGCGCGTAGTCATACAGTTCCAACTGCACAGAGTATTTTTGGTAATCACTGACATTTGCCGTCAAATACATAGAGCCAGTGCCGCAGACAAACGAAATCTTGCTGCCTTCCCGTGTAGTTACCTCATCGATGGTCACATCTCTAATGTCAGATGAAAAAGATGACAACGAACCGACAAGCGTGATTGTGCCGCTTGAAGCCTTTGTCGTATTGACAGTGATTGACCCTGCGTACAAACTCAGCACATACTGGTTATCTGAACCAACCTCCAGTGTGCCACGAATAATATCGCCAGTGATATTGTGGCTTCCACTGAAAGCAAAGTTGCCACCAGAAAGTACATACATCTTCTTTTGAAACTCGTTGGTCAAATCGACCTCAGAAATTGAAGAGGCATCTACGGAAACTCTTTCGTTTACCAGTGAGTAGGAACTACCAGATACAGTCGTATCAACACTTGTGGCGACAAAAGTGTCTTCGGTAATATCCTGCTCAATAATGTACTTGCGCAAAATTGCATACTCTTCTTCTGAAAAAAACTTACTGATAGACAGTTCGTTGACAACAGCTTGAATCTGCTCTGCATACGGCTTGATGTTCGCTTCAAGCGCAGCAATCTCATCTTCTTTTGCAGCAATCTCAGCCTTCTTCGCGGCAATCTTCTGGTTGATTTCATCAAGCAACTTCTGCTGGTTAGCCTTGCCGGTTGATGTGGTTTCCATTGCAAGCGCCTGAATCGTAACGCTTTGCTGTGCAGTAAGCGTATCAAGCTCACCCTTCAAATCCGCGAGTGCAGCTTGCGTTGCAAGTAACGTGGAAGATGCGGATGCCTGTAACGCTACCAAACCTTTGTAGTATGTTTGGCGATTGAGGACAGTACGTTGCCATGCTTCCCACTTTGCAGCAAGGGCATCAGGAAGGTCACCGTTCGCAATGAAATAGCTAAGGTCGTAAATCCAGTTGGAGCCGATGGGGTTGACCTCTCGGATATCTACATCATCACTACCATACGGTCTGATTGCAGTAACCAATTCATCGGTCACCTCTTCGATATCAAGGCTCTCAACCAGATTATCAAAGTCCAGATAAATGGGAAGCGTCTCTAATTCGATATCGGCGTCATAGACATTGATACTGCGCTCGTAAGGGTCAAACACGAACACACAGCGGAACTTGTCTTGGCAGTCGCCATACAGGAAGGACATAAGGTAATCGTCATACCCATCGAATGTACGATAGCGCTGGGCAACAGACGGAGCAACATAGCCCATATGCCAGCCATCGGCAACCTCAAGGACTCTACCGATGATAGTGTCCGGGTCGTTATGGTTTGTCTGATTGAAGAACTTGAATGTACTACCGTCATCGCCGTCTTCAAGGAAGAATTTCTTTGTGTCGAGAACTTTTTCCAAAGAGTAGCACTGAACGTGTTTCACATCGGAAATACCATCAGCACTTGTTGTCGGGTTCATAACAACGTAGATACCATAGTGTTCGGTGTAGATGACCTTATATCCAACAAGCTCGTCATAAATCCAGTTCTTCTCGCCATCAAGGATGGCAGGAACATCGAATGTCATTTCGCTTGGTTCTGCAAACTTGACGGACAGCTTTAGGTTATAGACACCGGGGATAACCCCAATAGTCTCCTCATGCATCGTCTTCAGGACGAGCGTAGGCGTTTCGGGCGTGCCGTTTTTATCAAACGCCAATTTGGAATAATCAAGATACAATCCGCAACACCTCCTTATCCTGCAACATTGTATAAGAACCTGCCAGAGATGGTCAGCACGCCATCACCGGTTACTTTGATATTATTGTCTCCGTGAACCAAGCGGAAGAAGTTGAGATTGAATCCATCGTATAGATTGTAACCACTTGAGAGCTCTTGAATGATGCCGTTGCTGTTGTTGACGAAAACAGATGCACCACTTGGAATGCCAGTCAACTTGAACTCTCGGTTGTCATCATTCAGATTTACAAGAGACAAAGTTCTTGTGCTGGATGCAGGTGCGAACGAAATCTCAGGCTTGAGATATTCACGCACCGAGCTTTCGTTGCGGAACAGAATAGTAGTCTCACCGGAAATCGTGTACTGCTTTTCAAACGGGTAGCTATACGCATAGGGGCAATCGCATTGAATGGTCGCCTGAAATGCGACGGGTAACCATCCATGTGAGATGGGGGTCAACTCAGTGACCATGCAGCGAAATTGAAGTTGCTCCATGTCCTGTTGCCCGATGGAAAGCCACTTGTACTCTTTGCGTCCAGTCAACCAATAAGCGATATCTTCAAGCTCATACCGGTCGAGCTCGCGCTCAGCGCCAAAAACCAACTTGAATTCAAGTGGCTTGCTGTGGTAATTCGTTCCAAAGTAAATTGGCTGAATCCGATTGTTTGTTCTCGTTTCGACGATGGATGCTTTGTTACCAAAGCTCACATCGCTTTGACCTCTGCCACCAATGTCATAGACCATAAGCCCATACATCGCAGAGGACTCTCCGTCAAAAGTAAACTCATAACAGTTAAACATGGTTTACCGCATCCATCTCCTTTCATAAAATATCAGTGGGAGGGAGACAGAAGCTCCCTCCGTACCGTTAACGTTTTATATTCAGTTGTTTGATGACATCATTGGTGAACTGCCGATTGATTTCACGATGTTTCTCAACCGTTTCTTCATTTGCTCCATAAATGATAACATCGCCAAAGGACACGCTGGGTGCCTGTGTGTTATTGATTGGAGCGAAAGCAGAAGCAGCCTTCGTAACATCACCTTGCATCTGACCGAACATACGGCTCATGTCCGTAAGGGTGAGCAACTTGCTAAGCTTGTCCGACAGTGCGGTAGTGAAATCAATAATGCGATAGAGACCGGCTTCTTTCTTCGCATCGAGAATCGCCTCACCCTTTTCGAGGACGGCGAGAATCTCATTTTGCTTTAGAGTCGGCTGGTCGCCTGCGATACCACCAGTGTGGTAAATGTACTTACGATACTTCTCATAAAGAAGTGCACCACCATCCACATACCACGTTCCGTTTTGGCGGTAAGCATTTACGCCGTACTGACCGAGCATTGCGCCAAGGGTCAGATTGCGCTTGTCGAGCCGCGCTTTCTCTTCCTTACTGGCAGTATGGTGCGCTTGGCTATTCGCATACATCTCCTTGATGATAGCATGAATCATTTCCTCGTTGGAGGAACTGTTGTCATATGTCGTTTCACCAACAATGTAATTTGAACCAGCACCATTTGCAGCATCGATATCAGCGCCAATGCTATTCAACGCATTGACGTAGCTTCCATATCTCTGTGCGGCAGCTAAGGCATTTTCCCAAGCTGTCGTGATAGTGCTGCTCAGTTCATCGCCGTATTGATAGTTCCAAGCAATTAGCTCATCATATAATGAGCCCCAGTTTGACTGGATATATGCAATAGCCATATCATACAGCTTCTGATAAGAAGAGATGCTGTCCTCAAGCACTTTGATTTCTGCGTTTTTCTGCTCCTCATACGCTTTCTGCATATTGTCAAGTGCGCTTTTCTGAGCATCTACCGCATAATCTGACTGGGTGTCAGCAAGCTCTTTCTGGAGCTGAGACATTTCCTCTTCGAGCTTTGCTTTTTGCGCCTGTGCATCGCGGCTGTCATCTAAGGAAAGTGCATTGATACGAGCCTGCAATTTAGCAAGCGCCTTAACCTTCTCTGCTACCTTGTCTTGGTAATCTGCTTCCGACTTTGCAGCCTCCAAAGCTTCTTTGCGCAAAGAAATAATGTCAGCGTAGGCATCTTTCATATCCTCAAGCGCATCAATCTGGTCGTTGATACGTTGCTTGAGCATATCCATAACATACTTCAAGATGTCATCAAGACCATCTTTCATGTTGTTTAGTTCCTCTGCCGTTTTACCGGCAGTTTGACCGATACCACTAACGGCACTATCAGCCAAAGAACGAATTGCATTGATGTTATGGAGCGCAGCTTGATATTGGTCATCGTCCAGTCCAAGCAAGGCGAGGTTGGCGTACACCAATCCCCAAGTGGCATTCGTAGCCTCTGTAGTGGCGTACAGAAGGTTGTTCAGGTCTTCAATGGAGTTCTCCTGCAACGCAAGACGGAGACGCTCGACATAGGTCATAGCCTGATTGAGAGCTAATTCTTGCGTCTTTGCAGCAAGCACCTTATTGATGTTCTCTTCGTTGATAACCAGCAACCCGTTTTCATCCATGAGGTATTGCATATACTGCGCACCCAGTTCGATAATAGACTGCAGGGTATCAATCGTGATATATCCGTTTGCGGCATATTCATCGGCTGCATTATGGAGCGTCTCATACACATTTTGGTATGCATCGACAACATCGCTTGCAGCAGTAACAATCTGCTTTAAGTAATCAATAATAGATTGCTTTGCAGATTTGATGTCAGCCTTTAGCGTGCGGAGAGAGGAAGCTCCCTCTTGGTTTGAGTCATTGAGAGACTCCATCGTATCGATGAGCTCTTCGGTTTTCTTCCTGAGTTCGTTGGTCTCTTCCTGAGTAGCACCATAAAGCTCGTTAAGATGCTCCATGTTATGAACCATGAACTCGTTGGTCGTGGCGTCATAGCTTACACTGAATCCAAGAGCTTCGAGTTCTGCCTTGCCGTTGGCAATGGTTTCACTACGAAGACTGTTCAGATTTTCAAGCGCATCCGCTTCATCATTGTAAACATTGATAAGTTGCTTTGTGAGCGCAATCTTCTCTTCTTCTGTATCTGCATACTCAATCTGAGACTGTAACTTGGCAAGACGCTGCTGGATAGACTCCAGTCGCTTCATTGCTTCGTAATACTCGTCAATGTCAGCAAGATATTCTTCGACCTCTTTGCTGGAACCACCGCTACCACTGCTGCCCGAGCTGCTTTCAAAGCTCTTGAGCGGGGCGTTTTTCAGCGCTTGGAGTGCAGCAATCTGACCGTCAATTTGAGCAATTGCTTTTTCATAGGAGGAAATATCTAATTCAAGCTGTGACACATAATCGTCCAAGCTAACGGACGTTGCTTCATAGTTATAATCCGTCCCCTTGAAATTGCCTTTGTACAGGTCAAGACTGAGACCGCCTGTTTGGGTTCCGTCTGTTCCACCGAAGATACTGGAGCTGCTACCAGCGACTTCACCGCTTCCCATAGCAGCAATAGCCTGAGCTGTTTCATGCGCCTGCGCAGCAATTTCAGAAATGCTATTGCAAGAATTGCTTGCATTAACAAAAATGGAGTGTGCCATGTTATATGCTGCTTTGGCAGCATTGTCATCCATGTTCTCAAAACACTCTTTTGCAACGCGAGCAAATTCTTCTTCATTACCAGCCATAGCCGCAGCAGCAAGAGCATACGCTTTTGACTCCTCAACGCCCATTTCAATAAGCGCTGCCGTCAAAGCGTTGCCAGTATTGATTCGATACTCTGCTACTTCTTTGGCAATCTGACCTTCGCCATCGCCTACGTTTTTGGCAAGCTCAAGTTGTGCTTGCGCACTTTCCATCTTTGCTGTCAGGACAGCCTTATCCGCTTCGAGCTGCGTAATCTGACTGTCAATCTGAGCATCCAGTTCAGCCTTTTTGCCAGCAATGAACGAGTTGACGACATCTGCGTTTAACGTGAGCTGTCCGTCTGCCGCGACGGTGGCATTGTTCAGAATTTCAGGATATACAGACGCAAACTCAAGTGCCTTGTCCAAAGACATTGTGAAGCCGTCGGCAACCTGATTCTGCAAATTAGCGAGAGTTTGGAAAGAGTCAGAAACGGAATTGATTGTGTTAGAAATCCGAGAGAAGTTGTTCAGCGCACTCGTGTAAGCATCGAGGTCACCAGTAATGCTGCCGTACAAGCTGCTATAAATCGCAAGCTTTCCTTGATTTTCAGCAATCTTTAGGTTGTTCTCTTCGATTACACGGTTATTCTCTTCGATTTCCGCACGGTATTCACGAGCAGCATTTAACCGCTCCGTACCAGCGCCACCATCGCTGCCGTACTGGTCATAGTAATCTTCGCCGCTCTTTGCCTGTTCGTCAAGAAGGCGATTCTTCTCTTCAAGGGCAGCGTTTTGTTCCTTGAGGGATTCAGTCTCCTTCTCAATTTCAGCCATCTGTTCTTGCATCTTGGCATTGGCGTTTTCCATCCAAGCCTCAGTGTTAAGTTTAATAACACCGTTTTCCTCATACAGATAGCTGAGGTAGTCATCGTTGGCAGAGGCAAGTGCCTCAATAGTGTCAGTTGACAAACCTGCACCAGTAGCCATATCTGCCTGAGCTGAATCTAATGCGTCATAGGCGGCTTTTAGTGCTGATACTGTGTCAGTTAATTTTTCGAGCTTTGCTGTATATGGAGTAAATGGGTCTTCCGATGCAGCGGTTTCTGCCGCTTGCGCTAAGAGGTCAGAGAAACCACTATCTGAGAGCCAACCATTGATAAGGTCGGACAACGAATCGCTTCCATCGTCAAAGTTAAACATATCGCCAATCGTTTGATTAAGATATGTTCTAAACTTTTCAAGCTCTTCAACCGTTGTCGGGATGCCGTTCTGAAGAACGTAGGTCGCTGATGTCTCGTCATAGATGGATTGGACATATGTATCAACAGAATCTTTGAGCAATCCGGTCTTTTCAATTACTGCATCATAGATTTCATTGCCAGTTAAGTCTTGCCGGAGCAACTCTGCCTTGAGGTCAAGCAGCGTATAATAGTAGTCAACAACGGCATCCATGTTAGAATGGTCAACATTCCAATCAACCGGTTCTAACACCAACTCTGTTGCAGCTAAACCATGACCAACAGACGAAACCTTTTCACGCAAATAGTCACTGGCAATCTTCTGCGCAGCTTCTTTTGCTTTAACATATTCCTCATCCGTCCACGCATCTTGGATGTTATAAGAAATTTTGGAACCATCCCAACCAGACCAAGTTTCACTTTGAAGTTTCTTCTCAGCAGCCACACGTTTTTCTTTTGCTGCAAGTTGAGCCTCTTCAAGTTCTTTCTTAATGGCACCATCTAATGCCTCTGTATAATCTTTGGTGCCCTGCGTCAAACCCTCCAACGCAACAGCTTTATCTCCAAGAGCACTGGTTACCTTGTCAAGGGCGGTCTTAAAGGATGCTTCTTCGCTTTCAGTAAGGTCTGTGCGATTTGCGTACTTCTCGTACTCAATATATGCAGCCTTCACTGCATCTGCATTTTCAATGGTCGCTTCTGTGCTTGCGATTGTAGACGCAGCTTCTTCAATCCGCTTGGTACGAGCATCCTCGATAGCGTTTTTGATTAAAAGAATTGCGCCTATGGCGGCGGCAATACCAGCGACCGCAATCTGAGCGGTAGACGCTGAAATGCCAAGTGTTTTTAGTGCGACAGATAGGCGAGACGTTCCGGGGATTGCAAGCGCAGTCTGACTATTCATCGCCTTGATAACAGCCGGGAGTTGCTTAAACCCAGTAACAAAGGTTGAAACGGCGGAAGTCACCTTCGCCAGTGCACTGGGGATTGTTGTAACAAGGAAAGTCTTTATGGCATCAGCTTTAATCGTGGCAAGGATACCGACTGTAACATACAGAACGGTATTCAATCCACCAACTTTGTCAATCACCTTTGCCAGCACATTAAGTACATCAAGCAGCCCAGTACCCAACTCGATGACCTGCTTTACAAAATCAGAGTCAATGAGGGTCATAGACAGCTCTTCAAACGTTGCCTTGAATTCAGCAATTTTACCGTTGATGCTGTCAAGATATTTTTCGTTTTCTTTCAACGCAGAGCCAGCAGAATTTGCCGCTGTTTTAACGACATCTTCAGCTACGTTGAAGTTCTCAAGCATTGATGAAACAACGTTGGCGTTTCGTTTGCCACCAATCTGTTCCAAAATATTTGCTTGTGTGATATCGGTAAGCTCGCCCCAGACACCCGCCAACTCTTTCATAATCTGATAAGTAGATTTGAAAGTGTTCTCGTCAATCTGAATATCAACCTTACCATTTGTGAGCGCCAGAAGTTCCTCGCGGAGCTCTGACACGCTACTCGCCATACCCTCCGTACTCTCTCCAGCTTCTTCTGCCTCGGTCTTTGCTGCGCGGAGGTACATGGAGACCGTCTTCATTGTCGTACCGACAACGTCAGCATCTTGAACAACACTGTTCGCAGCAGTAATGAGAGCGATACTCTCGTCCAGAGTATTATTACCGGCAGCAAGCGCAGAGGCTGAACGCCGCAACGCCTCGCCAACGCCCTCTGAGGAAATGGCAAAATTGTTACCGACCTCGTTGAATTTATCAACAATGCTTATAGCATTTTCAGCCTCAATACCAAATGCCTTCATTGTTGAAATAATACTTTCGGATGCTTGGCTAACATCCTCAATGCCATCGCCAACGTTTTTATACACCAATGCCGCATCAGCTAATTGTGCAGCTTCGTCCAGTGTATAGCCAAGGCGAGCAAAATCAGCAGACGCTGTAACTGTATCAGCAATTGTTGCACCGAGCTTTTTCGCACGAACAGATGCATCATCGAGATATTTAGCATATACGGTGCTCGTTTCATCTGTGACTTTCTTCAGCTCAGTCATCGCTGTATCAATGTCAATAACAGCAGAAACCATCTTCTTTAAGGAAGAATAGAGTTTCATAACAATCTGAGAAACAGTAAGCCATGACGTAAACTTGGCAGCAAGACCACCAACACGCTCGCTCAGTGTCTTAGTATTTTCACCGGCACTCTTAATGGCATTTGATGACTCAGCAAAAGATGTCCGCAAACCAGCAAGCCTGCGTTGGAATTCATCAACAGAAATTTCTCCACGCTCAAGCTGACCAAGATATTCTTGCAGGTACACGGTGCCCTGCCGAATGTTATTATAGTGTTCGCTGCTCCGTCCGCTTTGCGCAGCAGTCCAATCCTGCTCCGCTTTTTGCATTTGCGTAAGAAGCATAACGCCCTGTTTCATTGCGGCGTTTTTCCTGTTTTCAGCCGTTACTGTTGCATCATCCGCAGCCTTTGCTTCACGTTCTGCTTGAACCTTTGCCTGCGCTGCTTCGGCAGTAGCCTCTCGTTCTTCATTGATTCGTTGGATGTTTACAAGGATTGCAGCCGCTTCATCTTCAAGTGCCTTTCGGCGCTCATTGCTACCATCGACACCTTGGAGACGAAGTGTCTCAAACTCAACCTGCCACGCCTTATATCTCTCAAGCAGTGCAGTAACCTGAGCAGCCTCTTCTGCAGTTGCTCCCTTGCTCAAAGACCCAAGACCAGTATCAATGTTCTTGGATTGCTTTTTCATTGCAGCAATCTGAACGTTGAACTCCGCCATCTTTCTGGCGGCTTCATCTGTTACTGTTGCAGTTTCTTTTATCTTACTCTTAACCTCTCCAATGCCTTCTGCAGTCAGCGTAATGCTTGTCCCTTTATCAAGGTTGAGAGTATTGATGACGGTGTTTAGCTGGCGTCTAAAATCAGCAATGGCACCGGCACCGATGTTAATCTTTGACAAGTTGACATAAAATTTGCCGTTTTTACTAATTGCATCAAGCTGTTTGCGAATTTGCTCACCGAATGATTTACTATCCAGTTTGGCTTCGAGCTTGATTTTGCCCATGATTTCGTTGAGTTCTTTGCGGATAAGAGCTTCGCTGTCACCATCTGCACCGCCACGGGCAACTCCAATTAGTAACCGTACATCTGCGTCCATTGCCATCGTTCATCACCGTCCTTTATGAAGAAAAGGCTTGGCATAAAGCCAAGCCTTTCAAAATTATTGTTCATATATATCTGCCGCAATTACGGCAGTAATATTGTATTCGGAACCATAGTTCCCGTTAAAGTCGCTGATTGCCTGTTGAATAAACTTCAGTGCATCTCGTTCTTTCTTGCTTCGCACCCACGCATAGTTATCGTTGTACAGCGAGTGTCCAATTGCCGCACCAGATGGTGAATGGTTGTCCCACCAACCATACACATAGTTTTGCGCATGGTATCCGTTATTGAAAAGGGCAACGATGTTGTTGATGCCTTCGTACCCCAAATCATTGTCGAGAGAGTCACGATGCAAATCACCCTCAAAGTATAGAGGAATTTCGAAACCTTCTTCAGTCTGAATTATAGTTCCGCTACTACTCATTCCTTCAATGTGCTTCATAACCGAATCCGGTAGGTCGTAGCTCTTTGCTGTCATTTGAAGAACTTGGATAAACTTTGCAGCGGCTTCATATATGCGTGTCTCAGGTATAACCGAATCGCCTGCGGCAGTTTTCTTAACACCGTTCCGATTATATTCTTCCAACTTGTTTTGGAGGCGAGATTGCCCTTGTGGGGACTTAATCCATGCGTTCAGTTTGCTCGACAGACTCATCGGCATCACCCTTCATCTGATTCGTATATGCCTTGACAAGACGCTCTTCGCTGAATTGACCATCTGCCATAGCGGATGTCAGCTTCGAGATATCGTCTGGCGTAATGTTGGCAAACATAGCCTCGGTCTTTTTCTGCAGTTCAGTAAACGCAGAAACAACCTCATTCATCTGACGCTCAATAGCAGCAATATTGCTCTCACACAGATAGCTAATCTTTTCAGAGATGGATTCCAGAATATCGTCGAGCTGTTTCTGGTTGATGTGCCGAATCACAACGTCAACTGCATTCGTGTTATAGAGCAAAGAATAGCGGTGCTCTAAATTATCGGGAAGGTTGAAGTTGGCGTAGCGAGTCAAGATGTTGCTCTTTACAACGAACTCCTGCAACTCTGGCATATAACCACCAGCCGTATGAAAGCAGCTTGACACCACATCGTCAACAAATGCCAGCGCCTCCGAGAAAGAGAGTGTGTGCTTAATTTTCACCTCATTACCAAACCACTGTTCTGTTGCAATATCCACTGCTTGTTCTTTGAGCACCTTGTCCAAAGATGCGATTGAAATTTTCTTTTCCGACTTAGCCATTATCGGGTTCCTCCTTTTTGTTCTTGCTGCGCTTTGCTTCTTTGCGCAATTCTTTTACTACTTCGTACTCAAGCCAACCGCCCCACTTTTGAACATAAGTAATCCACTTATAGTCAATGTCTGGGTATATGTACCAAAACAGTTTTCGTTTTAGCTTTGCCACACTATCAGGGCACCCCTTCGTGTCTACTACTTCAATGTGCCCATCGGCATATTCCATATAAAAATCAGCAACATAAATGATTGGCAAGACCGTCTTGCCATTGTGAGTGTACTTCGGTTGCAGCTCATATTTTTTCTGTAACTCAAAATAAGTTACTTCGCCGCTTTCCACTGCGGGACAAAGTACATCCCTGTAGTATTTCATTTCAAGCTGGCTGTCGAATACGATATTGTTGTAAGTTCGTTTTTCTTTATCTTTATCTACGTTAAACTTGCTCCGCTCCATAGCGCCTCCTAACAGAGAAAGGGAGGGCAGATTACTCTACCCTCCCATTTTGCTTATTCGATTTCAGCAGGCGCCTCATCCGACAGAATCTCTTCTGCGACCTGAAGCTCAGAAACAACAGGTTCGGAAACAACAGGCTTTTTATGCTTGTTCTTCTTCCGCGCATCAACAATGCCTCTGGATTCATTTATCTGCTGGAGATAAATACTTCCACACTCGGGAGAACACGCTACCTCTTGCCACCGGAACACGCCTGCGGCTCTATTTGCGCTGCGGCAGGCTTCATACTCCTTACCACAAACGCGACATCTCTTGACCGCAGTTGCCATGTTTACCACCTACTTTCTTTAGGCAACATCCTCAGCGTTGGAACCAAAGATGGTGTAAGTCCACAGAGCGCCGCTGGTGCCGCAAGCACCGGACAGAGACTCAGCCTCAAACGCATGGACAGTCTGGTTGTCGCCCATCTCAAAGCTGAACTCGCCATTGAAGTCAGCCTTGGGGATGTAGAACTGGATGCGGTACACATTCGCACACTTATCCTCGGCAAAGGCATCAATGTACAAAGCGCACTTGCCAGAATAGTGGTCGCTCAGGTTTTCCAGAACGTCAGCCTGAATCTGGCGCATATAGTACACGACAATCTCTGTGTTGTCTGCGATTTCTCCATCATTAAAGGCAAGTGCCTTCGTCTGAGGATTGTAGGTGAAAACACCTTCAGCAACTTCTGCGCCCTGAGTCAAAGTCTTACCGAGAGTACCGTCGCTGTTCTTGACATAAACAGACTCGACTTCATTTCCGGTCGTACCAACGGCTTTGTAAGCAGTAGACGCAGCATTGCCGCTAACGGTAAGATAATCGTGCCACTTAACCGTGGTCTTCTTGTTCTCAAACTCGCTGCCGACCTGCATTTCGAGCAGACCGCCAGAAACCAGACCATTGGTGCCGCTGATGGTGACAGCCTTATTCTTCTTCAGAGAGTTCAGCTTGCGACCCTGCTTACCGGTGATGTCGGTCTTTTCCTGAGTCTGAGCGATAGTTGCATTCTGCAGCTCGTCCAGAGTGAACTTGAATGCACCAGTCACGATGTCAAATGCATTGATAGTCTCAAGGCTGGTGATGGTGATATCATTGATATTCATTTAGACATTCCTCCTATTTATGAGTTAGCCAATTCAAATCATCTTGGCTTAGGTCTTTCGCGCTGACCGTGCCAGCATAGATGCCGTGCATCTTGTTGTCATAGTCAATTTTCTTGATTACTTGGCGCACGCTCTCATTGAACTGATAGATAGAGAGTTCTCGTGTCCCCTCAAATCCATAGTGGTACTGTTCTGTGTTAACAAGGGCGACAATCAACTCTTCAAGCTGAGAATCGGTTGTTCGCATACCCCTACGACGCAGCTTCTTTCGCATACGCTCAATCATATATTCTCTCGCTTCGCCGTTTGCTGGCTTGCGATTATCCTTTTCAAGGTGGTGGATTTTCCTAAGAGCCACGGCAATCTGCCCATGCAGAGCACGGTCGATTCGTACACCGGTTGCCTTGTTAACCAGAATCACATTTCCGTTTTGCGGATTGATTGCAGGTTGGAATGGCTTTAGGTCAAAGTCTCCAAAAATTAGTGAGGTGTCCTGTTCTTTTAAGGAGTTAAACAAGAGGAGAAAAAGCTCCCACTCGTTAATGGTTGTGAAATCAATCCCGATATCATCAAGCTGTACCATCATATCTATGGGCATAGCAGTGAGCATTGACACCATGCTGTAGTAGTTGTCCTCGTTTTCCAATACTTCACCAACAGTCGGAATCATAACCCGAATATAGTCATTTATTGGGTAGTCTTTTTGATACAGTAAATGACGTGTCGGCATTATCCATTTTTCCTGTTGGAGGGAACTGGCTTGCCGGTCGGTAATGTCCGATTGAAGTCTTTTGTTTGGAACGTGAGGACTTTCCCCTGATAATCTGTGATTGGAGCAAAACGTTTCACAGCGTATAAATCCAACTCACCGAGACCGTAGTATCGACTGCCATTAACAGCCTTTGCAATCTCGGAACACAGTTTATCAGTACGAATCCCACCGCCGGTTTCTTTTGGTAATCTGAGCTTGCTCTTGTGGCTAAAGACCCAGATATATAAAACCGGAATCAGAAAAGTCTTATTTACAGACTTTTGGATGTCAACATCGCAGCAGATAAAGGTCTGCCCGTGCTCAATGGTTTCTGGAATGTACTCATATGGAAATACCTGCTTATAAACGAGGTCTTGAACATCGTTGACTGGTTTGCAGTCATCGGCAAGGAGCCGCACGATTTCCTCGTTCGTCAAGAGGTCATTCATCAGTTGGTTCTTATAATCGAAAAACTCTTCCAGTTGCATCAGAACCACACCTTCTTTCCATCAGGTACATCTGGCGTATTGTCACCGGACGGAGTATCTGGCTCGTCCGGTTTCTCTTTCGGGAAATGGTCATAGTAGTTTGCAATATGAAGTTCGATGTTATCGCTGTCTTCCGTATTGCACTCCGTAAGAACGAAGTTAAGGACGCCCTCTCCGTTATAGCTTCCACCGAGCTTAAACGGTTTGGTGAGACGATAAGCAAGGACGTTCTTCGAATCATAGTCATCAATCAAAAAGCGATTGTTGCGATTTAACTGAATGGAATACTCGTCCTTAGCAAGTGTTAGTGAAATTCGTGAATCACCGCGCACAACAATAAAATCGTTGTCGCCGTATTCACCGGTCAGATATTTCGTGCCATCCTCAATGACACACCACCGTTCAACGACGGTGTCGTCTTCCGCAATCCAACGAAGCAGATAGTTGCACTGCTTCATTGTGCCTTTCGCGTACAGTTCGTTATTGGCATCTTTCTCGGTAATCAGCCAGTGATTGCCCATCCATTCGACCAGACCGCCGTGCGGCAAATCTTCTCCGGGCATCGTACACAGTGTTTTCAGATTAAGGTTGTCGGAGTTAATGACAGCCATATTGCGTACAGTTCCGTTTACGGTCAATTGCTGGTACGAAAGGCTTGCAGGGAGCTTCGCGCTTAAAAACGCTCGTTCTCGCTGCAAAACAGAGTCGCGCTTTGTGATGCCGTGAGCATTGATTCTGGAACGGTATGTGTTCCAAGGGTTCATTTTGACACCTCCTGCGGCACGGCATATCGTGATTTCAATTTATTGCAAATTGAAATTGCACGGAACACCTCACGCTTTACCACCGAAACTTCGCAAGATGGATTATCGATGAGGTATTGCAGGATGGCAATCAAAGACAGGAACAATGGGTCTTCGTGGATTGCCTCAATGAGCTCCTTACAACCAAGCAACTCCGCCTGAAGACTTCTCATATAGGTATCCAATGAACTTTCTCCGCTTTCCTTGATAGGAAGAATCTTAAAGAAAAGATTGATGAGGGTGCGGAAATAATTATTCAAGACCATAGCGTCCATCGGCACGCCAACCGTGGTCTGAATCATCATAAGTGCAAGTCCGTTAAATCCCCGTGATTGTACGAATACTCCCTCATCATATTCGTAAAATCTTTTCGAGCGGCTGCATATGCGTTGCCGATACGCATGAGCAACTCTGCGGGAGAATAGGTGGTAAAGTCTTTCGTGTTCAAAACACTTTCCAGACTTTCTTGCTTGTATGTATAAGGTTTCATCCACTGAACAAGCATACCTTCAGAAACGATGTCTGCAATCTCATCCAAATCTTCATCGGGGATGTCCACATCAAACTCTCGAATGATGTCATCGCCGGTTGTGGATAGGTCATACTTGCAAATCTTTCGGAAGGACGCAATTGCTCGTTTCATGTAACCGTCAATCAGACCGTTCCTTTCAAAGTCACGCATATTGACAAAGTCGTACTCTGTGATTTTCGATAAGAACGCATCCGTGAACACATCATATGGAACGCTCATTTATAATCACGCTCCTTACTTGTCGTGCTCGACCAGCTCAACACCGAGGCATTTCTCCAAAGTAGCAATGGTCTTATTTGAGTCGATGCCGCCACTGGCAATCAACTGCTTTGCACGATATGCGATGGACTTTTTCTGACCGTCAGAAAGTTTGGAAACGGCACGCTCGATTTCAGCGATAGGCTTTTCAAAGAGCTTATCGAAATCGCTGATGGCGATTGCAAACTTGTAGTATTGGCTCATACCGATATAATCAACAATCCACGGCTCGTCGAACATGAACCAGTTGTTGATGAAATACTTCTTGTTTGAATTCCGAGCATTGCGAAGCTCGCCAATCTCCATATCCTGCTCTGCACCAAAGGAATCCCAGACGAATCGTTCGCCTGTCTTTTTGCTTCTGTACACAAGGCGACCTTGGAAACCATTACGGACGGTGATAATCGTATGCGGGTCAATATCCTTCGGGACGAGCGGGCGCTTTTCTGCAGCGCGAGATGTTTCCTGTTTTAACTCAGTCGGTGTAGCAGCCTGCTGACCACCACGAGTTTTTGTGTTTTCATTTGCCATTGTAAAATCTCCCTTTCATACATAATGCGGGGCTCACGAAGAGCCCCGCGTATTTTGCTTATGGTCTATCAGGCAATCTCATAGCGACCGATACCGGCGTTACCGCCAGCCAGCACAATGCCCATGCCGTACTTCTCGCCATACAGGTACTCCTGAGTCAGGTCACCATTGGACAGCGGGTCGCCCATCACAACAATGGGGTCACCTTCGTACACGCACTTGATGGGCTTGTCATCACCAGCGATGATGGTCAACATATCATCTGCGAGCGTAAACTCGGTAGAACCAATCTTGTGACGCTGCGGAGTCACGACAACCGGAGTGCCGTAGAACTTGCCGTAGTAGCCAAGGTTGTACAGGTCGCTCTTGGAATCCGTACCCTGAATGGACGGAGCCAGATTGCGGACAGCCTTCTTGGTGCCGATAATAGTTGCAGGCTTGCCGTTGGCAGCAGCCTCAACATGGGCAATCAGGTCAAGCAGCTCTTCCTCATCATACGCGCCTGCGGTCGGGAAGTAAGTAACACCACCGAAGTCGTCAGCAGTAGCGGTGCTCCACAGGGAGTAGACATCATTCAGAAGCTTCTGACGGAAAGACTCGGCAACCTTGCTGATAAACGTGTTGAAATCAACACGACCAGAAAGGACGCGGTTGAGCTCTTCGTAAATTTTCACAACCTTCAGAGAGGTCGGAATGGAAACTTCGCTGATGCCGCTCAGACGCTGACGGCGAATGCCCTGCGTGCCATCTGCAGCCTCGGACACGATAAAGAGATTGCTGTCTTCAACCTCGAAAATGTTCTTGTCACCCTCGGCGACATTGCGGAAATCAACCAGAGCATTGAAATACTCATCGCCCTGCAGACCCTCAACGACGGTACGGGAGAGAACCTCCTCAATCAACGTAAACAGACCGCTGCACTTGCCGTCGCGGATATTCTTATAGTTAAGGGTAGTGCTGCCGCCATTGGCATCAATCAGAGCCTTATGCAGGAGCTCCATTGACTGACCGACAGAATACTGTTCAACATTGCCATGATAGGCATCAACAGCGACCTTAACGATATCTTTCATTTCAGCCATTAGCTTTTACCTCCTCTCAAAAATTAGCCGCCAACAGTGGCAGAAGCGCCCTCGGTCTTACCAATCTTAATGACGTAATAGGTATAACGACCAACGACCTCAACATCCGCACAGACACCAAGACCTTTGCCAGCGGCATCAATCTTGCCACCAGTGCCGATACCGACCTCGGCACCCTTGGTGGGGACGGTGCCGCCAACGAAACCTTCCTTGGTCACAGAGAAAACATTGCGGCTACGAGGGATATAGCCACGAGTAGCTTTACCAGCCTCATTGATAAATTCATCCAGATTCTTTTTGCGCTCATCATACATGACTTCGGGCGCAGCAACGATTGCACAATCGTTCAGGTCGTCACCAGCAGACGCTGCGACAGCCTTCATAACTTCGCGTTCGCCATCCTCATAACCCTGAAGCTTGACGATAACGCCGTTCTCCACCTCTGCCTTATTGCCAGACGCATCATAGAAGCGCAGGGAGACAAGGTCAGCAGGCTGCTTAGTACCGCTCATCAGGTCGGTACGAATAACTGCATAAGCCATAAATCGACTCCTCCTTGTTTGTTATTTAATTATGTTGATTGCGCGAAGCAATTCCGTATTCGGTGAAAACACCGCCATAGGGCTCCGGCGTTACGCTGGTCTTCTCAACCACCAGCTTGGGACTCTTGGGCTCGACAGAGAACTTTGCAGCAGTTCCGTTTCTGCCACGGATTGCATAGCATTTCTCCTCAAGAACATCAACCGCATATTCAGTGCAATGTTCACGCAGGTTTTCAAACGCCTCGACGCCAACCAAGTCTTCGAACTGAGCGAAGACCTTTTCCCGTTCGCCCTTTGCAGCGGCGTCTTCGGTATCTGTCTTAAACTGGCGCAAAGTGCCAAGCTCGTTCTCCATAGACGAAATCGTGTCGGAGGCGGTCTGGTACTTTTCAGCCCACTGCGTATCGTTCGCTGAATACTTTTCAGTAATCTTTGCAAACATTCCGCTGATAGGGTCGGCTTGACCGCCCTCGTCGAACGGAACAAGAGACAGCTTCATCCGTTTCTTGCCAGCGAAGTCAATAACGACATGGTCGCCATCCATTGAATAAGGGAATCCATACAGGTTCCAGTCCGTGACATCGGTCGCGTACACTTCAGACGCATCTCTGTCGTAATCCCAGAACCAATAGTGGGAATCCATTCCCCAGCAGGTTTCGACCTTTTCTGACTCCAAAGCTCCGAACAGTTCATCGCGGAACTGTCCTTCCAGAGCAAAGCTCTCGGGGTTACCTGCATTTGCGGCAGGCTCACTACCAGTGGTCTTCAGCGCTTCAAACTTTTCGCGCAGTTCTTCAACGCTGAAATCATCGATATTGAAATCAAGCATCTCGGTAGTCAGACCGAACTCTGCCATCAGTGCAACTTTCTGTTCCAATACCTCTTCTCCTCCTTCCGAATAATTTTGTGGGTGTATGCCAACCTCTTTCGAGGGTTGTGCTGTAGTAAATGCTTCCTTGAATTCCTGCATCATCTCAGCAAGCTGTTGTTTGAAACCGTCACATGAGAACATCTCCAACGACGCTGACTCAAAGCAGGGCTCCGCTGTTCCCAGCAGGCAAAACGCTGTGAATTCAAATCGTTTGATGACGTACATCCCGTCAACCATTTCTCCTTCTTTGATGGAGATTTCCATTGACTCGTCTGTAATGCCATCATCTTTGATTTTTCTATACGCCTCTTGGCGTTTCCAGATTAAAGCGTCTACACACAAATACTCATGGACACCGGAATTGTCTTCGATTTCTTCCCACCAATACTTGGCGCTCTCTGGGATAACGCCGACCGGCTGAGTAATGTTGACAATTTTCATGCCACCGTCATCTGTGGATACAAGCTCTATATCGTGCGAACCAATTGTGTCAGTCTCTCTGTCGTAGTTACACACAATTGGGCAGTTATAAATGCTCTGGATACAGCGCTCATAGGTTTCCTTGCTGATGAAGCTGTTATTGCGATTCTTGCCAGTATAAGCAACACGAAGGACACCGCTATCAAAAGAAGAGTTCTTCTCAACTAAGTTGCTGATACCAGAAGAGAACACGATTCTCATGGTTCTCTCGCTCATGTCACAGTTCACCACCTATCTTTGGGCATAATAAAGCCCGCACAGGTGTGCGGGTTAGAAGGTCAAAGTGTCAGACATTGCAAATTGAATGTCCGTACACGAAAATTTTTGATTGTCTTGGTTTAGAAACACATAAATATGTTTCGCCTTGTCCTCTCTTAATAGGCGATAACCCATATTCACAAGACGGTCTCGCGCCTCTTCACCAACCACATAGATGAATCTCTCCATCACCAGTCGTCACCGTCCTCCCGAGTCTGCTCACCAGAGTCGGTTAAGTCGCCAGTATCTTTTTGCGGCGCACCACCTTCATCGGTAGCAGCATTACTATCAGACGAGCCACTTAATGTGGAAGAACTCTGCAATGGCTTAAACATACTCGCAAGCCCAAGAACCTCGTTCTCCAAGAAACTCATACAATCAACTTCACTTTGGGACATTCCCTGAGAGGCTGCGTACATTGAGATAAATGGAAGACCGAATTGACAAGCTTTTAGATACATATCGCCAAGCTCTTTACGGTTAAATGGGCTGCAATCAAGGAACGTAACCTTAAAGTTCTTCCCGTAGCTCTGAGACTGAATGAAGCGGTTCACCATATCCTCAATGCTTTTTACGATTCCAAACGTGATTGCTTGGTCAGCTTTGATAGACAGCAGCAACGCATTCGCAGATGCTTTATCATTGTTAAACAGAAGAGAAGATACACCTGCAGCAGTAAACATATTTTGTTCAGCCTCAGAGATGGTGTCGGTATCGCCTGTGTTTGATTTCTCAAAGCTGATTTTACTAATGGGCATAGGGGAGAGAACACTACCAATCTCTTCCGGTAAAACCGAATCGAGATTGCGCCAGAACTCCTTTGCCTTGTCCAAGTCCATTTGCCATTCGCCATCTTCGTTGATGCCGAGCGTCATTACCAGCATGGCATAATTCTCAAGCGTTGTCTTCGTGAGCTTGAGCTGCTTATAGTCTTCGAGGTCATAGACCTCACGAAGAATACCGGCAAACGGAGGAATGGAGTAATCCAGAATATCGTTGTTGCATTTGATTGCAAAAGACGTGGGTGAATCAAGCTCCTGCCAACGGGCACGGCGGTTTGACTGATAGACCTTGTACTTCTGTTGGAACTCAGTTGGGTAATAATCCAAATATTGACTGTGCGCATCAAAGTATGAGAAGTCGAATGTTACATTTAGCACATTGCCTTCAATTGTGGAAATACCACAATAATCAGACGGCAACTGTTGGATTGTAATGTTGTCGTTGGTTACCCATAGTGTTCCATAAAATGTGTCCTCGCGGAGACAAACCGTAAGAATTTTGGGGAATTGGGAACGAACATTCATAGCTGACATGGCGTTCAAAACCTTACGGTAGTTTCGATTGACCGACTTCACATTTACACTCTTTGGGTCAATACGGTATGGAGAGACAACGTATGCGAAATCCGAAAGACCAGTGAAATACTGGATGAGCCTGCGGAAATGCGAACTTGCGCCATAAATGTATGTAACAGCCTTACGCAGTTGCTTCTCATATGTGTACGGGTTTGTAAGGTACTCCGTAATATTGTCCTTGGAATACAACGAGAACGTCGGAGCACTGGTGTTGTTGTTCATATCTCTCGTGATAAGACGATTCAAAACTGCAAATCGCTGAGAAATACCAATCATCCCATCAACATTAGTTTTCTTGGTTTGTTTGCCCACTCAGATATCACCTACCTTTCTTATTTGAGTTTCGGAGGCTTAAACATGAATATATCATTCGCATTAAAGTCTGCCGTTTTTGTGCGCCCATATTTGCTTTCAAGTTGCAGGGCAACATAGTAGTTATAGCTCAAGCTGGAATAACGGTCTTTGCGCATCCCAGACTTTTCATAGACTCGAACACGACCGCCGGACTCCTCGTGTTGTAGTTTGACAAGTTCATCAATCAACAAGGTCGTGTGTACATATGGCTTCTGAAGCGTCACCTTTTCCAACGGTGAAAGGGAGTTGTATCCCTTAATGTCAGACAGAAGCGCTTCACCGTCATACTCAGTGATGAGTAACCGAATTTTGCTACTACGGAAACCCTCACGCAAAAGCACCGCGCATTCAGAGTTCAATATTGGAGAGCCCTTGATTGCCCAAATGACCTTGTCGGCACCTTTAGTTGTGCATCTGTCAGCCATTTCCTGATTGTTGCAACAGGATAATGCGGGGTAAACTTCTCCAGTGTCTGGGTCAACCATGTCTCGGACGAGAGCGTCGTAAACACCAAGACCAAGACCTGTACAGTCAAGCACAATGTAGTCGCAAGAATACTCATCGTACAATTTGCGTATCACCAAAGCTTGGTCTTCGGTGTGCATACCTTCAAAGGTGTCGCCGTACACAATGTTACTCATAAAGCGTCCAGTTTTGGTCGGTAGCATTTGGTTGATGAACACGGCGGAGGCGTCGTTATTATGCTTTTTACTGCTCATCAGAGCAATATCCGCAGACAAAATACGGCGTTCCCCGTTTTGTTTTGGTGGAATTTTTACCTTCTGGCTATTGCCAATAAGTGCGGACAGCTTATCCGGTAGCATCGGATAACTGATACGGCGGTTCTTTGATATGGAGTCAAAATCAAAGAATGAGCCGTCCTCTGCACCAAACCACATGGCTTCCATTTCCATGCTCCATTTGATTTCATTAAAGTCGCTTTCGAGCATATCGCTTTCAACGTCTTCGGGGAAAAGAAGCCCCTCTTGGATGGAGAGTTGATATGGGAAGCCGCACACAAAATCTGTCTTAGAATCATCAAGCATCAGCTTAAATGTGTCCAGCATTTTGTTGTATGACCAATGGTCTTTGAAGTAAGCAGAGGATAAGAAACAGGATTTGTTCGGCTCTTTAGCGTACTCAGCTTTACGCTCAGCCGGGGTCAAATCTCTGTATGGAGGCATACGACGACTTGTCAGGAACTTTTTCAAGACGGTGTCAATGGTATCTTTCTTAACCATTCTGAACTCGTCCACAATCAAGATGTTCGCACGGTTGCTTCGAGCGTTATCTGAAGCCGTAACGACCTTGATATAACTGGAGTTCTTGAACATTATTTTTGCGTCCTGCCCAGAAAACTTTGTGTCGCCCATATCTATCTCATTTCTAAGATTTGGGGATACAGGCATCAGTTCTGTTTGAATCTTTTCCAGCACGTTAATACTCTGACCGCGTGTGCCAGATGTAATGACGACTTTTGTGCCGGGGTATAAGATGCAGCGAATGACTACGAAAATGGCAATAAGGAATGATTTACCCATTCCTCGGGCAGCAATCCACAGGAACGTTCGGCTCCTGTCCATCATTACAAGAAGAGCAGTCTGGAACCATTTCAGAAAATCAAGTTGCAAATACTCTTCGACAAAGATGTCGATGTTCTCGCGGTAATAGCTGCCCCAAATCGCCATGCCCTCGATAACACGAGAGCGTCTGCTTTGATTTGGTGACGCCATTACATATCACCGCTGGATTGAGGACTGCCAAAGATATCATTCAACAAGGAGTCGTCATCCTCTTCGTCGTACTCTGGGTGTTTAACACGAAGCTCGTCCATTGCGTCTTCGTACATCTTGCAATAACTGTTGCGCAAGCCGACCATTTTGCAAGCGTGACCAAGATACCACGTTGTGATATTCTTAATCGTTCCACGGATATCGCGCTTTTCCTTTGGCGTTTCAGGAAGAGGTCTGCTGTACTCCCATTTCTGGATACCGACACCGAGCGGCATCTTGTCGAGTTCAGCGTCTACATCGTTCTTTTTCTGCGCCGGTTTTAAGTTCATACTGCCAAGCAGAGAATTAAGCGCGTTAACGTTCTTATCAATTGGTTTGCCCTGTGCACTGTCGCGTGCAATAATGGATTCGAGCAAGCAAATCTGTCGGTACAACGCACGCTCACTCGGGTCAACAACCTGCCTGTCGCCAGTCCAATCCTTGTAGCGACGCTCCAGCTCAAGGTAAAAGTCTGGAGTATAACCGGCACCCCAGAAATCAACAAGGGCTTGGTCAACGTCTGCCTCGGCAGTATCTTCCGGCTGTGCGATATATGAAGCAGTGGGAGTCTCTTCTGGTTCAAGCAACGCCTCTTCATCAAGCGTATCGTCAAAGGTTTTGTCGATATAACGAATGATGTTGGTCTTTCCGATATAATTGCGAACCCGAGAGTGAACGCCAGCCGTGCGTTCAACCATTGTGTAGATGTTTTCGTTCCAATAAAGGTCGAGCTTCATGCACATACGCTTCATAGCCGCCTTGTCATCGCCGAGCATTGCACGATACTGTTCGTACATATCCTCAACGCAGTCATTGCACATTGGCAAAAAGCCAGAGCCGCGATACATGGGGCTATGACTCACTGGGAAGTAGCCCTTTTTCCGGCTGTATGATGTGCCGCATCTGCAACAGTAAAACTTTTGGGAAGTCTGAATGGTCATCGAATCATCAACGGTCTTCTCAAGCCTCTTACGTCTTGGAGCCTCAGCCATTTACCTCAGCCCCCTTTTGGTGCTATCTTCCCACAGCTTGACAACCAAGCGCATTTTGTTGCCGGGATAGAATCGGGGAATCCAATGCGCAGGTACATCGACTTTCTCGCCAGTCTGCGGGTTCGGACAACTGCGAGCCTTGCGCTCTAAGATGTCAAAGCAACCGAAGTTATGGATGGAAACGGTGTCTCCGTTTCCGAGATTGTAAAGAATAATGTCAGTGAAATCATCAACGATACTTGTCGCAGCTTTCTTCGTATAACCGTGCTTGTCCACAAGCTGTTGAATCAAATCGACCCTTTTAATATCCATCCTTTATACCGTCCTTTCTGTTACAGGTCTGCCAGAGACTTTTGAGCATCAGAACGAATTTCTCCGTTTTCATCGAAATACTGAGAGATTTGTTCCTCGGCACTCAGGTCTTTATAGACACGAACCATGTCGGCAGACTCCCATCCGACGATATCTTGGATAACATTATCGGGTAGTCCAAGTTTGGCAAGATGTGTTGTGAAGTAATGTCTCAAACTATGCCAGTAGAAATCCTCACCAGTCATGCGGCTAAATGTGTTAGCCCAGCTATTGAGCGTTGTTTCACTCATCTGCTCACTTGTAGTACCGGCGGGGAAAAGCCACTCACACTCGATGCCGAGCTTTTGGCGCTCTGCCATCCACGCATCGAAATATGGTTTGAACTTTTTCGCAAGAGTATAGCAGTAGATGTACTTGCCAAGACCGAACCCCTTCGTTTGAATAGGCTCGCTGGTCTTATACAGTGCCCCGCCGCACACGAGGTTTTCATCTTTGAAGTCATCCACTTTGAATCGACACAGCTCTGCTTTACGGCGACCGCTGCACATTGCAAGAGCAACGGCGCACGCCTTTTTGTTTTGACCGGATGCCAGCAAATCATCAAGAAGCTTGTCTAAAGCCTCGTCGCTCCAGACTGTTTTCTTTCTTACCTGCTGCATAGCCGGATTCTCAATTTTTCGAACTGTCGAACGGAAGTCCTTAAACTCATCCTCGTCATCGAGGATGTTCTCGACATAGTTCGACAAAGAAGAAATTGCAGACTTTAAGCGACGAACACGCGCAGGCGAGTTCCCATTCTCGTTAATAAGCCAATGCTGGTACGCAGCATAATCGCGCTTGGAAATTTTAGGGAAAAACTTGTTCCCGTTGTTCTGCAAATTCCACACCCAGAAAATATCGATGTCATTGGAGTATCCAGCAATAGTTTTGGGACTACGCTGGACAGATTGCAAATATGCAATGAAGTCTTGCTTCAAACGAACATTGTCTGGGTTGACCTGATTCAAAAGCTCAGGGCTTGTGATTTCATTTTGCTTCGTTTTTCGGGGCATACAAGCCACCTCGCTTTCTGTAGAATTAAAATTGGTTGCGGGCATCGGAGTTGAACCGATTCCTCAAGGTTTATGAGACCTGCGACTTAACCGTTTGTCCTGTCCGCAATATGGTGGGAGAGGTTGGATTTGAACCAACGCAGCCCGAAGGCGGCAGATTTACAGTCTGCTGTAATTGACCGCTCTACCACTCTCCCAAGTAGTGGTGATGCGTAAGGGGGTCGAACCCTTAAATTCCGCCGTGAAAGGGCGGTGACTCTACCAATTCGTCCAACGCACCTCATGGTTGGTGATGCCAGTGAGGTTTGAACTCACAACCTCCTGCTTGAGAGGCAGGTAACTTAGCCGATTCGTCGATGGCACCAAGTGGTGGGACAGGAAGGTGTCGAACCTTCATCCTCCGGTTTTTCAGACCGGTGCTCCGACCGCGTAAGCTACTGTCCCGGATGGCTCCTCCTGCAGGGCTTGAACCTGCGACCAACGGATTAACAGTCCGCTGCTCTACCAACTGAGCTAAAGAGGAATATGTAAATAGGGTTGCCCCGGTGAGGGCAACCCTTGTGCATCGTTAAAGGGGTATTCCGTAAGAACAACGGATGCCGTCTGTGTCACAGACGCAAACCAACTGTTCTGCCTTACCGAAAATTCGCTTTTGGACGCAATAATCGTCCATACCAAGGAAACTGCCAGCCATGACGGTTTTGACACCTTGGACTTCATCAATCCTGTTGTGATGCAAGTGACCGGAGAGCACGGCGTACAACGGGACTCGTGCCATTGTCTGCAATGTTTGAACCTTGCCTGCAGAACCGTCAAAGTCCCCGTGAACACCACAATACATTTTCCCGCGAATGTTAATCAGATACATAGTGTTATCAATCTTGACAGCATCGCTTGTTGTCCCGATAATCACATTCTCGAAATTTTGGAGACGGGCACCAAGATACCACTCAACAATATCGTCCAACCGTTCACTGAGCAGCGCATCATCCTTATTTGGCGTAATACGGCTATGATTGCCCGCAACGCTCACAAATGTGACTGTGGAGAAATGCTTACTGAGCTCGGCAACAAATTCGGCAATCAACTCGGATACGCCTTTGATTTGTTCAATCACATTCTCTTTGTTCGTAATAGCGATGGATTGATGGATATTTCCACTGATAGCATCACCGTTCGACCAGACAATGCAGTTCTCGCTTCCATGCGTTTCGGCAATAGCAATGATTCTGTCTAAGTAATGGCACATCATCTCGCGGCAGATATCAGAGTTATATGTATTCCAATGGTTATCGACGTTGGCTCCATAGTGGATATCATTCAAGCTAACCAGAAGGTCGTTATCAGACGGCTGGATATGGCATGGCTCGTATTCGAGTTGTGGCAAATTGCCGCTCTTTACTGCGTCCACAAGAATCTCATTCAACTCTTCTTGCCGGGAACGCTCACGAATCAGCTTGTTAAAAGCATTGCGTTGGTCAAAGAACTTTTGACGTTCTTTGAGCAGCTCAATGCGTTTGCTATCCAATGCAGACAATGCGTCCGTGTCCTGAATAGTAGCTTCGCCATCCCGCTCGATGGCTTCGATGATGGCTTTCATGCCATACATTCTTTTGCGGACTTCGCTTGAGTTAAAACAGTTACCATCACCAAACAGACGCTCACTCAGTTCTGCGTAGTCATCGTCAATGGTGCGGTCAACCAGCTTACCAATTACGATGTCGCGCATCTCTTTATAGCTTGCTGTGCTGGCTATGGTTTACACTCCCTTTCGTTTGTCGTGAACACGCTCCAGTCCACGCAAACTGCGGAGCAGCTTCATAGGAGCGCCATCCTCAACCATGTAGTAGTGGTGCCGTTTGGAATCTTGCTTCATCGTGCGAACGATATGAACACGAGGAAACTTCTCACGAATGGCTTCTTTTTCTGAGGCGGTAATTGCAATCACTTAAAAATCATCCTTTTCTTCAAAATAGTTTTATGCTTTGTCTTTTATCATTCATACATACACCCCATCAAACACGCCTCAAAGCATTGTGCCACAACGGTTTGATGGGGGTATTTATTTCTAACAATTCGAGTTTTATAATCAACTCTTTAAGGCGTTTCTGCACCGCATTACTGCATTAACAGTCTGACGGGTCTTAACCTCGACAGCGCAACTGGGGCAATACTTCTGCGGGCGACCCTTTGCAGGTGACTGTGCTTTTACAGTCAGTCCACAATTCTCGCACTCAAAATATGCGCCGCCGTAATACTTGAGGTATTGATAACCGAGGTTCCTGAAATCTTGAATATGTATTGCCGTCTCACCGGCTTGAATGAACCGCACTTGAACATTCAGGTTGTCGATTTTTTTAGAAAAGCGAATGAACCCAGCATCACGCAGTTCGGCAAACATCAAACTCTGGCGCTTAATAGAGGTATTGATGTTCGCCATCTGCATAATCTCTTTGTCCGAAGTATTCACCCAACCGTTGTTCCGGTCGGAAGCGGCGTCCCAATATTTCGCAACGCAGAGAAGCGTGAACGCCAACCGTCGGATTTGTTTACCTTCAAGCGTCTCAATCTTGGCGAGCTCTTCTCTGATGATGTCCACACCATCCAGACGGATGAGCGGAAACTTGCTTACATTCTTTGCAACTTTATCAAGCATATCCGACCAATGAACAAGTGAAGCAGAAGGGTCACACTGTAGCATGAAGGAGTCGAGCAGACTCCGAATCTCCCTTTTGCTGTAGTGATTCTCGTAATAATACTTGGACACACGACTCAGTGTCTCAATCGGCTTCTTACCAAGGTCATGGTTGGCAATCATTTTTTCTGCCCAATCATATTCGTTAAGGACAATGCTCATAGCACCCCTCCAATCATTTTTTGTTGTAATGAAAATCTATCGCCGCAGAAGAAGATATCCCCAGCGGGGTCAACCGTCGGGTAAGAGATAACCCCGTTATGCTTATCCAGAAGGTTCTGGATGATTTCGTCACCGCACATTTCCCACGCGAAGCGCTTGGTCGAACTCTTCTTATAGCAAATATCCAGAACAATGTCGCATAGAACAAAGCGGTTGGAGCAAACGCGGGCACATTCTTGTTCGAACTCGGAGCGCATCTCAATCATGCGGGAGAATGTATCATACTCATCAACCCTCTCGTAGTTGGCAAAGACGGCATAACTGCGCAAGCGCTTGTTGTAGTTCTCGTAGAGTTTCAAGATGGCATTGTACTGCGTTCTGCTATACTCAATACCACTCTTCATCACGGTGTAGTCAAAGTCAACATCGGCATTGTGACGACCGAGGTAGCCATCGAACTCCTTCTCGAAGCGCCTGCAGATTCTGTTCATCACGCAGTCGTGGTTACCCACGGGCATCCGGCTCTCATAGTAGCGAAGGAAATCTTTCTGTCGTTCGCTCAATTCGGAGCGCGGCATCTCCAGCATTTCATCAATTGTCATCTGGAACTCGCGCATGGCATTCTTGTTTGTGTTTTTTATGTATGTGTTATACTGCTTCATCAAAGCAGGGTAGATAATACGCATGAAGTATGGCTTCTTGTCTGCGACGAGACGCTGATAGAATCTGCGCCGTTCCGGGTCTTCAATTGTATTGGCGCTATGTCGGTCATGCCACTCACGAGGCATCGGCTTGGCAATAATGCCTTTCGCTTTGTCGATGGCATTCTGCTGAAAAAGCTGTCCGCACTTTATGCGATAGTCAAGTTCCTCGTACTCCTTGGAACCCTTCTGGAACTGCGCCTGCACATCGAACATCGAGGTAATCCAGTTTGTGGTTTTTCCGATATCATCGCCGAAGCTATCGATGTTGGCTTGTATGGCGTCTGCCTCGGTGACAATTTTCTTCTTTGCTTTTCGTTGGACGCACATAAGAGCGGGAAGCACCTTTAGATTATCAACAAGCACCTTGTTATCGGTAAGCATTACAAGGTCGCCATCTTTGTCCATGCCATTGAGCGCATGGGCGGCAGTGTCCCACGAGTTGAAAATCGTGCAGGTCGTCATGTATTGATACCAGTGAGATGCCTCGTCGCTGCGGTGTGGGAATACAAGACGAATGTTGTTATGGCAGGTCATTGGTGCACGGTAACAGGCAAGCCGTTCGGCGTGCTGGTCGCACCAATATTTGTTGTAGATTTCACCAGACCTCAGAAGCCCGGTAACCTCCAGACCGAAGATGTGTTGACACAGTGAGAATGGGTCGCCGGAGACAATGGAGTAGTTCCCATGTACTTTGAGTACGCCGACCTTGGCTTCGTTGATGCGATTACGAATCATCTGATAGATACTGCTCTGGACGTAAGGGTCGTTCAAAATCTGCGGTTCAATCATAATCGCCTTGACATAGTCGTCATCAACGCGGTCAATATTATCCTCATTCAAGCCAGCACCCTTTAAGAACAGCAGTGTCTTTGCCCAATCCGCATAAAGAACGTCTCGAATCTCATCCATCGTCGGTTTGATAAGCTGCTCAATGTCATCGTCGCTCAGCTCGTAGCTCTGAATGAATTGATAGTTTAATGTCCGCTCAGACTCAAGTTCCTTTGGGCAGGTCTTGGCGATGCCAAAGGTGTAACCGTTTGCCAAGCAGTTGCTTACATAATCATCACAGCTATCGTAGGAGTCCCACAGTTTCAGCATGGACGTGGTAAGAATCAGCTCAACATTACGAATGTCCACATCGTTACCCCAAGCGTCTTTAACAATATAGTTCTCAGCGACATTTTCTGCGAAATCCAAAAAGTCGAACGTGAAGACCATGCCCTTCTCCCAAGAGAAACGTGTGTTCACGCCGCTGACAAGGTAGTCTAAGCCAAGCTCTTCACCCCATCGGGCAGCAAGTGATGGGAGCATCAAGCCGTATCCATCGGATTCGTTGAGTTGCACCATGACCTGCTTACGCTCTTCCATGACTGGCTCTCCGTCCTGCTCGTCATTCAGGTAGATGATATCCGACAAGAACTCGGTCTCACAGTCGCTAACAACAAGAATGCCATGCGGAACTGACACAGGGATTGATGCGCTGCAGGTAAGTGCCTTATACGCCTCCAGTTTGGCAGGTACCATTTCTTTTTCCATGTTGCGACCGTTGTCAATGCGGCGGCGAATCTCATCGGCATGGCGCTCACTGATAAACACGATGGTCTCGTTCTTGACGCCGCCATTCGTTCCAAGTAACCGCTGATACCGAAGACCGTTAATACTAAATCCACGGCAAGCTCGATGGTAGTCCTTCTCTTTATCGATGATGACGCAGAGATAGTCCGGCTTAAACTGGATATCATCCAGTTGCGCATACAGCTTCTTGATTTGACGACGATTTGGAACGCTATTCGGCTCTTTACGAAGCCGCTTGATTTCTCCTTTGATTTTCCGCGCCTGCGTCTCAGCATCGGTGATGCCGTTCAATTCGTCCAGCCAGCGGAGCACCTGACTGTCGGCGAGGGAGATTACCTCGTCATTCTTTCTTGCCTCTGCAATGGGGAGCGTAAGCTTCCACTTCGCCTTTCGCAGGCGGCTGCTATGAAGCTTGAAAATGTATTTCTGACATACTAACTGTTTAGCCAGTATGGGTCACCTCACTTCGTATTTTATTTAATTATGTTGATATAGCATAAGTTACTCGTTCTCTTCTACATAACGGAACCATTCCTCGCGGAATGCAAACCGCTCGCTCTCAATGAACCGTTCGAGGGCTTCATCGTCATTTAGCAGGTCGGCATCTTCGTATGTATATGGAACACGCTCCTCCACGAGATAATCCTCTGGCAGCGGTCGGTGGTATCGTTTATTCAATCGGGTATCCTCCTTGGTTTGTAGTGTTAATCCAGTCAATGAGCAGCTCTCTCATGCGTCTGCTCGGTATGTATAGATTGATGGGCTTATCATCTCGAATGGCGCTACGCCATACCCATTGAAGCATTTCGGACAAAGCGAAGTGCTCCGGGTTAATTGTTACACCCTGCTTGGCAAAGAAACTCATAATATTGGGGTCTGCAAATCGGTTTACCAAGTATGCGATATCGGTTCGGTCTTTATATTGGTTAGTCGCTCTGGCGCTCGTCTGTAAGAAGTTATTTCGGAAACGTCCAGTGCGAGAGTCAACGAGTTTGTTGACATCACTTTTGAAACAAGCCCACAGGCGCGTCTCACTCCCACCGTTTGGAATACTCTGAAAGAATTTCTTCAGACCGTTTCTTAGTTTGCGAATATCCGGGTCATCATAGCGCCTTCGGTCATACCACCCTTTTGACAAGGCATATTTGTCATTGCCAACTGAGTTAAGCTTGGCGTCATCAATGATGTGAATCAACTCTCGGTAATCCAGAGGCGGCGGCGCGTCTGGGTGGTCGGAGAAGCGATATCCGTTCTCATCTGTCTCGACACCGACGACGGTATAGTTAAAACCAAAAAAGTCAAGATATGCTTTCTGGTACTGTCCATCGAACAGGTACGTCAGCATGAACACTTCCTCGAAGGAACGAAGTAAATCTGGGTTGAGGATGTTCAGTAAAGAGTTGTTTAAGCGAAACAAAGACCCCGTATCGGACATTTCTTTGTAGTCGTAAAAGCGACCGGTGTATGCATCGTCTGTCCACTCAATACGTCCATCCTCATGCTCTACGGCGAGCTGGGACAGGATTAGCTCGAAGTCCTTCTGAGAGATATTGAGGCGTTCGATTACTTGAATGCTTTCGTCCACAATCAACGAATAATGCTGTTGGCGGACGAGCTCCATAGCTTCTGCGTCCATCAAATAAAACAGCGAGTGGGTAGCAGCTACGTTATGCCCCATTCGCATATGGAGTTTCAATTCAGCAGATTTGCTCATGTGGTCACTGTCTGGCTGGTCGAAATCGCAACGTTCGCAGATGCGCCCTACCTCGTCCAGATATGGGGTGATGTAGAGAAACCGCTTGGAGTCTTTATAGCGGTTCATATAACGAATGGCAGCGGAGGATTTACCACGTCCCATTCGGGCATCGACAACAGTGATGGTGTTCATCGGTGGTAAGCACCACCTTTATGGATAGTCTTTCGTATAGAAATCACGACCTTTCTTTGGAATTAGTGGGGTACGAAAATTTTAGGACACACAAAGGGCGCTCGGCTGGCTATACCGTCGCTATCAATGCGGCGCCTGTAACTTATTTTGAACGGCTCTTCAAATAGCTTGAAGGTATCCCCCAATTCTCTTTATAAGGCTGGAGGTGTGAAACCGTTGTGAGACAAGGCTTTGAGAAAACGTTTAGGACACACGCTGTGTCTTTTTTTGTTTTGGCGGTATGAAGTTGTCAAGGTGCAATGGGTGATGGATTATGCCATCAGAGACTCACTTTCTCCAATGTCGCTATCGACCAGATAGTTGTGGTTGATGCTACCGAGATTGAGGCTCCGGTATGCTTCATCAATTTCTTCGCTGGTGATACCGATGTAGTCCAGAGTCTGAGCAGCGGTCGAGTGACCGAACATCTTCTGGAGGAGCAGGAGTTTGCGAGGGTCATTACCACTCATCACCATCTGATGATAAGCAAAGGTCTTACGCAATGAGTGAGTTGCCATACGGTTACCAAGTCCAAGGTCACGAGCAATGCCTTTGAGCATTGAGTCAACGGCTTGTTTGCTGATGGGCTTATTCTCGTTCACTCCATTATTGGACTGGCTGCGGAACATATAGTCACTGAGGCGAACGTTTGGAGTGTTCTCAAGGTACAGGGTGACAGCTTCGACAACTGCGGTGTTAATGGTGATGTAGCGGTTGCGCTGATGCTTGCGTGTGTTCCGGGTCTTCTTTTCCAGAATGGGGAACCGGTCACGAAAAGTGCAATCATCATTGATGATGTGGGTGAAGCGCAGAGAGCGAAGGTCGCTGATACGAAGTCCAAAGTTAATGCCAACGATGAACAGCATATTGTCTCTGAAACGCTTCTGCCCAATGAGGAACTGGGAGATGCGGATGATGTCATCCATACTCTTGATGGGCTCAGCAGCGTGCTCGACAGCAAGGTCAGTGTGCACCTCCTCGGTGGCAGGAGCGATGAGACCAGCCTTGAGCTTACGGCAGCTCTGCTGGACGGTTGCGATGTCGATGACACCGGAGGCACTATTCGTCTTGTTGAAGTCTAACTGGATAATCTGAGCCATCGAGGGACTCTCCTTTCAGATGCAAGAAGTAATTTATTTAATTTACTTGATATGCTATATTATAGCATAGATTCTACTTAGATATAAGGGAAGAATATAGACAGAATAAGAAAAAACAAATCAAAATGAACGGTAAATAAAAGGCTGCGCAGTTAAGCCTTTTTCTTTTTTGGAAAGTTGAATCCTGTGATAAAAGCAACCACGCAAAAGGCTTAACCAATAATATTCTTCTGGACAGAAAAGCCTTGAAACACAAGGGGTTGAGGGGCTGAGTTAAAAATGGGTCGTGTCAGTTAGATGAACCGACTACATCTGTGTGCGGCAAGGACAGGGAGCAAAAATACCATAACCACCCCCCTACTTGCCATAGCACAGAAAGGGCAAGTTGAAACGGCGGACAGACCGACACGGACAGCGGAAAAAGCAAGGCGGACAGGGTACACCCCTTGCGGTTGTCTGTGTATGCAAAAAAATTGTGTTGACATTGTGCCGCCGTTGTGGTAGTCTATCCATGCCGGACAACCACGGCGGGCAACCCCTACACCACCAACACCACCAACACGCCCGACCGACACGGCAGAAAGGAAACGAAAACATGAACACCAACACCACCAACACGGCGAAAAGCCGCCCCGACTTTGAACAAGTCAAGCGCAACTATGAAACCGCCCTTGCAAGCGGCAAGGACAGCACGCAGGAATTGACCGCCCTTGCAACCGCCGTTGCATACTCTGTTTTGAACAAGTGTATTGACCCGCAACGCAAGACCGCCGCCGACCGTGAAACCGTATCCGACAACGGATACAACCCCGCATTAGTCCAACTGAAAAGGGGCATAGCCGCCGACCTTGCAACGCTGGACAACTTGCGCACGGCAACGAACAAGGCAACCCGCACGGCGTACAATGCCGACGGTGACTTGACAACCGAAACCGTGGACAAGGACGCAGAAAAAGCGGTTGCCGCCCTTGTGGGGGAAACCCTTTCCGACGGTATAGACCTTGTGAACGCCGCCGCCCTTGCCATTCTCGAACAAGCCGCCGAACACGCCGACCCCGCCGCCCCTTGGCTTGACACGCCATACACAACCCGCCGACTTTCCCGCCGTGTCTATATCCGCACAGAGGACAGCCGCGCATACCGTGACGAAACAACAACCCCGATACAGGAAGTTTACCGCGCTGTGCGTCAAGCTGTGCAGGACAGCCGCGCAACGCAGACCGACCCCCGCAACGGCTATACTTACATAGAGGACAGCGAAAACGGGCTTGAAACCATTTACTACCGCTTGCACAAGTACGCCGACCTTGGCGGGTACAACTGTGACGGCAACTACACCGCCGACCGGCAGACCGTAGAGGACTACGAAACGACCGTTGCACGACTGGACTTGACCGACCGTCAAGCGCAAGTGTTAAGACTGCGTATGCAAGGCAAAGGGTACAAGGCTATTGCAACCTATCTTGGCGTGACGCAAAGGGCGATTGCAAAGACCGTTGAACAAGTCCAGAAAAAGGCGCTTGCCCTTGGCTTGACCCCGAACAACTGAACACGCAGACCGCACAAGGCGGGGGCACAACGCCCCCGCCCTTTCTTTTTGGACAGACCGCACACGCAACCGCAAGGACGGCACACAGCAAGCGCAAGGGGGCAAGACCCCGCCGCCCCGCCGCCACAGGGTACACCCCTTGCGGTTAAGGGTGCAGGGCAAGACCCCGCACGGCAAGCCACGAAATACAAGCGGAGATGTCCGCCACTTTCGGGTATGGCAAGCCAACACACCATTGAGTGAGTGTCAATGTGAGTACCTTTGCTATCAAAGGCGTCGCCGGTGCATGAGAGTTAGGCTCATGGTACGAGATAGTGAAAATCCCCGGAGGTTTGTGCCTATGAACCTAAGTGCGGCTTGCATAACTGATGGCTATACGAAAAAGACCTCTGATGGTTAGTAGTATCGTCCGAGTTTTCCACCCAAGGGTGTTGCGCTCCGAGGAGCCGAAAATGAGGGCATATAGATATGAAAGTCGGATTTGGTTGAGTATTGTGAATAAGCAGAACTTCACTCAATCGACGCGAGTATTAGAAATGATATGAGCGGCGTTCGATACTGCAATAGTTGCATGGGCAGGTTATGCCCCATGAGCCGAGTGCAGAGCCGCCGCCGTGTCCTTGAGTTTATCATTGATAGAGCCGCTGACTGAGAAATCTTTCAGCGGCTTTCTTGAGTGATAAACTTTGTTATCACCAAAAAATCTGTGAAAGGGGCATTTCAAAATGACCAGAGAAGAAAACACCGCTAAATTGGCACAGTTGCGCTCTGAAACCGAAGCCCTTGTCAAGGATTACAATGATGCAATCCAGAATGGCAAGTTTGAGGACGCTTCCAAAGCCGACAAAGCCATGACCGAGAAAATCAATGAGTACACCGCTACCGTTCGGGATATGTGCTTCGAGGATTGCAAGAACACTGATAATCCCATGCTTACCGCCGTCACGACCCTGTCCTTTGTGACTATCGGGGTTAAGGACGAGCAGAAGGGTGATGACAAGGTGCCGGTTCGCGCTATCGTGGACAAGGAACGGCAGATTGACCTGCTCAAGCTCCACAAGTATTGTGGTTCTATCGGCGCCAATGAGAATTGGTCGAGTATCGCGCAGAAGATGAACTTCCTGTTGACCGCGCAGAAAGCGGTTGACCTTGGTATCGACCCCAAGGCTGTCAATGACAGCTATGCTATGAGCGAAATCGCCCGCGAGTTTGATATGGGCAAGAATCCGACCAGTAAGACGAACCTGCTCAAGACTTTGCAGACGGTTATCACCGCTATGCTCGGCGAGCAGTACAAGGCAACGAGCCATGATGTCAACTTCCTGATGTCGGTTTATTCCAAGAAGAACCGCAAGGCGCTGACCGTGACCTGCGCAAATCACCGGTATTTCCGCAATTATCTGGCTGAGGTTTGCCACCGCATTGTCACCGGCAAGACCTATGAGCTGGATTTCAAGACCAAGAAAGACAACTAAATATCTCAGTGAGGGTATTTGAACCACCGCGAGTCCATGCCATATGGCAGTTGTTTTCTAATGGGCTTCCGTCGGTGGTTTTCTTATACCCTGAGCCGCACTGATGAGCCGTAATGACGGCGAAACGGTGGCGTTTAAGCCACCGTCTGCGGATATCCGACAATTCGCTAAAGGAGTTTTTCATATGTCCTATGATGTTTTCAAAGAACGAGTGAGAGGGCTTGTAAATCGCTCCGGTTCCAAAGTGAGTTTTCACCATGAGGACGGAAAGCACATTGCCCGCTGCTCTGATGGCGTTACCATCATTGGTAATGTGCTTTGCCCGAGGGTTCTTGTTAAATGGGGCAGCGGTCATACCGCTTATGCCACTATCTGAGTTTTATTCGACCGATGCTGGTACGCCGTAGGCAAAAGGGAAATTGGCGGCGTTAAATGAGGTGGGGAGCCAACGCGGTCGCCGTAATGCGGCTTATCGAGTTTTTGATAAACGGTCACAAGCCCGTGTAAACGCAGAGTGAGGAAAATCAAAAGCAGGAGGTTTCTGTATGGCTACATATACTGGGGTCGCGTATCCCCGTCAAAGGTCGAGAACAAGAAACCAGCGCCGCCGGAAACTTTTTGCCAGACAGAAGCTGATGGGCGCGGTGCTTCTTCTCATCACCATCGGAGTTTTCTGGATGGCATCCACAGGCACAACGTTTGAGGACAAAGACTGTACAGCAGCTTTGATTACTCTCCCGTTCGGTCTGTATCTGCTTTTCACGAGGCATATTGTAATCCAGTAATGCCTCGAAGTTTCAGCTCCTTTCACTACAACACCGTCGAAAACTTGCAATCATACAAAAGAGTTTTACTCAATGAAAAGTCTGAGGTTTCTTGAACGGGTTGAGTGTTAGCGTGGCTGAGCGATTTTCATTAGGAGGTCTGATAAATGTCAAACGCAGGAATCAAGTTATCTCCGAAGCACGGTCTTAATCCAACAATTCCGGTTTGCTTCTGGTGTGGTGAAGAACGCAACGAGGTTGCGCTTCTCGGTCACATTGGTGATGGTCGGAAGCATGAGGATTTTGAAGCGCCGAGGCACATGGTTATCGACTATGAGCCGTGCGAAAAGTGCCGCGCAAAAATGGCGTTGGGCGTAACGCTGATAGAGGCTACCAGCAAGCCGAACAGCGTAGCCAAGGTCGAAATGCAGAAAGGCATTTATCCCACTGGTCGCTATGTCGTAATTAAGCGTGAAGCGGCGAGAAAAATGTTCGACAATATCGGCGGCAACGACAAAGCATTTGTCGATACCGAGCTTTTCAATCGGCTGGTCGAACATGGTTAAACGGCTCGGTTTTCCGGGGTTCATCGAACTCCGGTGGTACGGGTATGGCGGAATCTATCTGGTTGTCGGTCGGGTTTGGTTCACGCTAAAGCGAGGTTCGATGCCGTAAGGCTGGCACGGTACGATTCCGTGGGGTGGGTTTAATGGGATGTGAACCCTGTGCGCACAACCTGCCTAACGCTTAGACCCTGTATTGGTGAAGGTAAGTGAGGAGGCATCCAAAATCTGAAAGCCATTACGGGGCGTGCGGGACTACGAAAGTGTTCAAGTGGAGGAAATGCTGCCACCGCGTGGGAGTTGAAAAACAAACATGAAAGTGCATCCTTGGAAGGCTGGAGTTGAAAATAGTTTTTCGGAGTCGCGCCCGAACCTATTGAGGTAAAACCTTCTCCCATAAAAAATTGCGGGAGGTGTGAGACATGAGTTATGGGAATTACGAGTTCCGATATGTCCGAGGGCATATTGAAGTTTTTCTCAATGGTGTCTTTCAGTTTTCCGCTGACACCGTAAGCGAAGCGCAAGAGGAATTACAAGACTTCGCAAGTTAACAGAGGAATGGAGGGTTCCTTAGATGAGCAGCAAAATGAATCAGATACCGTTCCTCAGTTCTTACGAGGATGTACGGGCAGAAATGAACAGAGATTTACAGTACAGATTGAACAGTCGTACTGCGAGGACTTCTCTCGGACGCCCGCTTTACTATCACATCAATGTTCAGATGATTACAACGCAGGAATGTCCGTTCTATTGCCCGTTTTGCTTGGAGCGGCAGAACCCGATGTCTGGCGATAATGACTTTGACGCACAAATCGAAGCGTTAAAGCGGGTTTTAGCCGAACACCCCGATGCCCGACTGTCAATCACTGGCGGCGAGCCGGGTTTGTATCCTGAGCATATCGCACACATTATTCAGACCTATAAGGATAATAGCAACAACGTGTTTTGCTCTATCAACACTACGGGCTTTAACACGGAGCTGAATGGGTTGGCTCACATCAACCTTTCCCGCAACGATTATGTCTGGGCAGACCCATCTGGTTATCCGGGATGCACTGTGCAAACGGTGGTTGAGAATCCCACACTTGCTTTCATCAAAGAATATATGAAGCTGGAAGCGAGTAGCTTTTCATTCCGCTTCTTGAGCGGTCTCGAAAAGAAAGACTATCCAGTGGATGTTTGGAACGATTTGCAGAACGACCCGGAAATTGATGTTCACACATTCCGCATCGGAGATTTCTTCGTCTATGCAACCTTTGATTATGCAGGAAAACACGCCCGTTTAACGCTGGGCGATATGTGGCAGCAACGCCATAATGACTATGGGGATGGTTACTCCAACATCATCATCCATCCTGATGGTCGCATCACAACAAACTGGAAGTGAGGGTGGTTTCGATAAACAAGGAAGATATGATTAGCGAACTTGCGCAAAGGGCAGGAATAACCAAAGTGAGTGCCGAGGTCACGCTCGAAGCGGTTCTCAGTATCATTTCTGATGCGCTTGTATCTGGCGACAAAGTCCAGCTCGTTGGGTTCGGAACCTTTGAGAGTAAGGAACGAGCAGCAAGAGTTGGACGCAACCCGAGGGCAAATATTCCGGTGAATATCCCTGCCAAGCGTGTTCCGGTGTTTAAGCCGGGTTCTACCCTGAAATCTGCTGTTGCAAACAGCAAGTGATTTTCAAATTTCAAAGATTAGGAGAGTAAATCAATGACTACTGAAAAGATGACCGTCCATAAGGCGCTCTGTGAGCTGAAGACGCTCGATGCTCGTATTCAGAAGAGTATCCAGCAGGGCACGTTCGTTTTTGCAAATAAGCACAGCAACAACAAGGTTGCTGGCGTCAGCATCAACACTTACAGCGAGGAAATCCGTGCCGCATACCAGTCGGCAAAAGACCTCATCGCTCGCCGTGACGCCATCAAGCGTGCAGTTACGCTGTCCAACGCTACGGTTAAAGTAACGATTGGCGGCAAAGAGTACACGGTTGCCGAGGCAATCGAGATGAAGAATCACGGCATCCCGCTGAAGCAGTTGCTTCTCAAGAAGCTGGACAATGACAATCGCCGCGCCCGTCTTGAGGCGGACAAGAACAATGGCGATATGCTGGAAATGCGTGCCGACGAGTACGTCAAGTCCCTCTACGGCAATGTCGATATGAAGGGAGCCAGCGACGAAATCAAAAAGGTTCGCGCTGACTTCATCGCCGCTCAGACGATGGAGATTGTTGACCCCATCAATATCACGACCGAGCTGACCGCGCTGGAAAAGGAAATCAACGACTTCGTTGTCGAGATTGATTCCGCCCTGTCTGTGTCTAACGCCCTGACAGAGCTGGAAATCGCCTACTAAGATGGGCGAGGCAAATGCGCCGCAAAGCGACGCCATTTACACCCGTGATGAAGCTGTGCTGATTGTCGAGATGTTTGAGAACGTCCTTGACACCTACAACATCAAGGTTCCCTCACCCGAAGATGACGAGCGTGAGCCTGACAATGAAGCAAAGCTTTATGGAAGTGTCTACTCTGACTTGCTGGACAATGTCGAGGCGTCTCTTATTGAGTTACTCGAAAAGCACGATGAGGACACGGAAATCGTGACAGACGAGTTCTCTGGAACAATTTAAGCAATCAACTTCGCTGCCGTCCGAAAACCCTGAATCATATGCCTTCTCTGTTTTCGCCAAATACAGATAAGTAAAGTAAAAAAGAATTTGGCTCCAGCCTGCTAAGCTGTCTATACTGCTTTTGTAAAAAGAGGTTTACAAAATCAAATTATGATGAAAGAGTCACTGCAACCAAGCGACAAAAGATGAGAGTCGGCTTGGTTCTGGTGAAATATCACTGTAAAGCTCAAAGGACAAAGCTAAAGGTTAAAGGCTCAATGCTTAAAGTTTTTCTTTGAATAAAGCTCAAGCCTTAAAGCATAAACACCAACCTTTTATAAAACCCAAGATTGATGGTTCGTCGGGTGTATATGTGACCGCAGGGAGTACCACTTGGCTGGACGGTAGCGAGTTGTTTATATAAAGCAGTTCAATCTGCAATACCTAATGCTTCAACAGCGCCGACATTCGGCGCACCACATGGGATGTAGTTAGGAGGCTCTACTATGGGAAAAGCACGAGACCAGCCCTAATCCAAGTGTAGCGGAGATTAAGTGCAATAGATTGAATGAGTTTTGGCGCCGCCGATTCTTCGGCGGCGCTTTTTGCCGAGGTAGTTTAACTGGTAAAACATAGCACTGCAGGCTATAATGGCGGTTCAAGACCGGCTCTCGGCGCCAGTGGGAACGATGTTCATTCCTTGAGTATCGGAGCGCAAGGCTTATTGATGCAATCCGAAGCATTGAGGTATTAGTGTGGGGAACATCAAACGGCGGAGTTGACTTGGGTTTTATGCCGTAAAGTATGGGGATATAGCTCAGTTGGGAGAGCATCTGCTTTGCAAGCAGAGGGTCGCCGGTTCGAGTCCGGCTATCTCCACCACCTCATAAAAGGAGGAACGACCAATGAAACCAATTAAGGTAAATGGAGTGGTTGTCCACTGCAGCGACTGCATCAATCATATGGTGAGTATAGATGATGCGCCATGCAAAAATTGCTGGAAAGCAATTTGCCACACGGGAGATATAAGTAGTGTCTGCCTTGATGATATTGCCTTCTATCCTAAAGACAAAGAACATTTTCTTGCCGTTGAAAAGATAGTCAAAAAATACAGAGACCAGTTTACGGCAATGAAAACGGATGCAAAGGCACATGGTGTGTCCATCGAAGAGCTCTGTAAACAGTACGCAAATCGTCGCACGTTAGAGTTGTGGGTAGACGGCATTCAATAAAACATGGCTTTGGTAAGGAGGTATGAACGTGGAGCGTGGTGACTTCATATCAGGCGAAGCGTGGTGCAAATACAAATTTGAGCGCGAAAGCAAAAAAGAAGAAATTGAGCGACTCCAAAGAAAGGTTGAGCGAGCAAACAAAAACCTCCACAACCGAATAGTGTATGACAACATTGTGCTAACCGTCTTGAGTGTGACGACAATTGCAGTATTAGCTGGCTGGATATAAGAAATATGCAGGATTGGTGGAATTGGCAGACACGGCGGATTCAAGTCCCGCTGCCATCGGCGTAAGAGTTCAAGTCTCTTATCCTGCACCATGCAGTTTTGCCATGCGCGTGTCCTTCGTTCATTTTTTAGTTCCTTTCTTCGTACCTGCATCAAGATAAACACCTCCATCAAATATTCACCTCCATCTTTTGCGGGCAAAACTGTTTGTGGAACTCAAGCGTGTCCACCTTTCTGGGCATACCGTAATAGCCGGTCAATATACTTCCGTAGCTCAGTTGGTAGAGCACGGCACTTTTAATGCCGGGGTCACGAGTTCGAGCCTCGTCGGGAGTACCAAAGTCAAATATATAAGGAGGTTCCTTATGGGAGTTCATATTCATATCCCCGCTGATGCAGTATGGGGGTTTTTTCAAGCAAGCAGAAAACGTTTGAACAAAGAAATGGTTCTCATCGCTGAGAACACCGACACGGAGTACGCCGTGTATCTTACCGAGGAAAACGACCTCCCAGTTTTGGCTGTTGCAAAGGGCAACGAAAAAATTGAGTACAAAGAACCTTGCGTGAGTGAGGAGGACTGTACAGCGGTGTCGAAGAAATTCTACACACGCTATCTCTTTCCTGTTGTGATTACAGACAACAAGTATGTTCCGGGAGATAATCCAGATGGCGGCAAAGAAGAAAGCGATGAAACATGGATGGACATAGAGGATGCTATGTATGAGCGAGATGATGAACTCCGTTTGGCTATGGCAGATTTCCTCGCAATCGCGCTGCAGGAGGGTGACAACGACGGAACAAATATCTTAGAAGCGTATGGCTATGAAGCTGTCGATGAAATCCTTGATGGATTTTTGAAAGAGCTTTCAGAAGATTACGGTTTCCATATCTATCGACCGATGATTATAACGGAAAAAGAAAGCGGCTGTGAAGTCTTTACAGAGTTTCCGTATGATGAATATGACATCGACGGTGTGGACGAACCGGAAGATGAAAAAGATGAAACTGAGACGGGCGAATGACCCGTCTCTTTTTATTTGGGGAGTTGACCGAGTGGCTTATGGTGGCGGTCTTGAAAACCGTTGACGGTGAAAGCCGTCCGTGGGTTCGAATCCTACACTCCCCGCCAACTAAATGATAATGGATGGAGGTAACATATGCCTGAATGTTTGGATAATATGCCGTGGCGTTCGCTGAAGGGGCTTGGGGATATGGCACCCGACTTCCTTAGATTGGGAGATTTCAAAAACGTCAGATTAAAAGACGATACACTGGTTCAGTTCCGTATCATTGGATTCAAACACGATGTTACAAAAAGTGGTCGTATCCTCCCACTGACTTGGGAGATGGTTGACTGCCTTCCAAACCGGCATCGTTGGAATAGCAACGACACGAACAGAGGCTCTTGGGGTGCAACAGAGTTGTTCCATAAGATGAACGACGAAGATGGCGTAATTTACCAGCTCATGCCAGACGAGATTCTTGAGGTGGTCGAACCAGTAATCAAGCTTACTGCAAACACCTATGACGGAGCGAACGAATTGCTCGAAACGGAGTGCAAGTTTTGGATTAAGTCCGAAAAAGAAACCTTTGGACGGAACATCTATTCGGCACCGGGCGAAGGTCATTGGTACGAATATTACCGGCAAGAAGATGTCCCTTGGGGCAAGAAGCGTAATGGTTCCGCTGAGTACACTATGCTGCGTTCTCCTTATTACAACAGCAGCAACCACTTCTGCATTGTGTACGCGAACGGCGACGCGTTCTATGGCGACGCTAGGTATTCCTTTGGCGTCGCCCCGGCTTTCAGTTTCTAATCTGTGTATCAAAAGCATCAGCACCACGGAAGTGGTGCAAGATAAAACCATAACCACTGGGGCAGTTGCTTCAGTGGTTTTATGTCCACAATGGCTCCAACCTCCTCGTGGTGTGGGCGGATAGTCGTAAGACGAACTAATAGGGGTACATTTGAAATCAAGGAGTACATACACATGGCAAAAATCGTTATCGCAGGCGACGCAGTCGTCGTCACTTCCGCAATGAAGCTTGAGGACATCAAGACCATCGAGAAGTATCGTCCCAAGGAGCTCGTCCTGAAGGGCGGCGAGGATGGCAAGGAGCCCATCTTCGGTGTCGGCACCACTCATGGTGCAGGCAATATCAACGCAGTTGGCGCATCCTTCGGCTCCGAGACCCGTGACGATGACAAGCTGGCGTGCATCACCCTGTTCCTCGACGGTGTTACCGGCGATGTGAAGGATTGGGTCGCTGACCGCCTTGGCGCTGCCATCATCAACCTCAACAAGCTCGAAGAGAAGCTCCCCACTGTTCTCGAAGAGATTGCGGCTGAGAAGGCAACCGTGATGAGCAACATCACTGTCGCTCAGTAAGAGACACTGCAACGGGGCGGCTATGCCGCCCCACCACCCAAAAAACAAAAAACGAATAAAAGGAGAATACATAATGATTAAGGTTACTGTTGGCAACAATGTTAAGCGTGAGGCTGTCATCATCGATGAGAATACCACCCTGCGCTCCTGCCTTGAGGCAAACGGCGTTGATTACACTCGTGGTGTCATGCACCTCGATGGTTCTTCTCTGAACCCCGGCGACCTCGATAAGACCTTCCAGCAGTTCGGCATTACCGAGAAGTGCTTCCTGCTGAATGTCGTTAAGGCGGACAACGCCTAAGTTTTAGATTAGAGCCGCCCTTCATGGGGCGGCTCTTTTCATGGGGAATTGGTGGAATTGGAAGACACAACAGATTTAAGTTCTGTTGGCGTATGCCGTATCGGTTCAAATCCGATATTCCCCACCAAGATAAAAATGAATTGAGGTGTTTCTGTGTTCAAGACAAGCATTACATCGACACCGTTTACGTCAGAGGCGGCTAATAGCTTTTTTCAGAACATTACCGGAAGCTATTTTGGCAATGACTGTTCGTTCCTTTCAACGCTTCGTGCACTGGTTGCACCTCGAATCAAAGAGGACGAAAGTGTTTACCTGACTTTCGGTTCGACCAATTATGATGGGAACACTATCCGTAACGTTCCAGCAGAACGTGCGGTTAGTGCTATCTGTAGCAGTTATCAAATGAATACCAGCGGTGCGCTCATAGTCCATAGCTTCAATGCTGACCAAAATAGCAATCTGGCTTGTATGCAGATTGTGGAGGACAATTTTACTTCTATCTACCCAGAGTATCACCGTCTTGATAAGGTCAAAGCGTTTTATCGGAAGTCATTCAATGTTGATTGTTATATCAACCCTGACAAAAAGTCGGTGATTGTCTTCGTTGACAATCTTGATGTTAAGAAAATGCATTACCTTCAGGTATCTATTCTTGCATTCATGCCGTGGTACCTGAATCAGGATGATGGTTTGACAGAAGATGAGCTTGCATTGATGCAATCCTTGCGAGAAACAAATTCGGCAAACTATGAGAAGTACATTGCAAAGCTTGCCGAGGGATATGATTTCAGAACAGCGCGGATTCGTCAGTTGCTGGGTGATTTTGAAACCAGATATGAGCGCATCGAATGCGATACTGTTCGCAATGAAATCCAATCTATTGACATGGAGATTCAGCGACTCAATGATTCTATCGGCGCGTATCTGTCGCGCCGCAATGACAAGTGCATCAGATTGTTGGGACTTGAGCAAAGAATTGCAGAGGGCGGTGGAGATTCTGAAATCATGGATTATTTCCTCTGCAACAACAGACTTGTCCTGTCTCATGTTAGCAATACGGATATGTATTTCTCGGTTAAAGACTACCTTGAATACTTTGACAGAGATATGGCTGAGCGAGCAATCAACAATAGAAGCAGTTATGTGTATCGACCGGATGGTGGCAACGGTCACAATGCGGCAGCTTCAGAGAAAATGCAGAAGCTGATGCAGGAGATTTTCGTAAGTGAAAATCCTCGGCTTAGAATCCGCTTTTGCGCAGCATATAGATTCGACCTGAATGGTAGTGTTTCTGCGCAGACTGGTGATTTTTCTGATTACACATTTGATGGTTATATGCCTAATACGCATATTGACCGTTATCATTGCATGGGCAATTACAGCAGGACTATCAATGAACTGCTGAGAAAACGAAATTATATCGGTGCACTTGAGCAGTGTATTGCGTCCTGTAAGAGTCTGAACTTCGGCGACAGTGCAGTTATGGGCGAGTTTATGAGAACTATGTGGTCAAATAACACGGTCAGTCGTTGTATTGAGTTGCCAGATGGTCGCGTTGTAAAGCCGAACGAAGCAATTAGATGGCTTGATGAGCAGGAGGCAAAGGATGAGCAGACGGAGGAGGCGCAAAATGAGCAGACCAATTAAGTTGACGCAGGAACTCATTGATGAGTGCCGTCAAGATTTTGAGAAGGCTTTGTCACTTACAAAGCTCTCGGATGGAAAGCTTTCTTTTACCAAAGCGTTCTCATGTGGTGACAGAAAGGCAGTAGTTTACTTCAGCGCAGAGGCGTGGGCAAAGATGACTATGCTTATCAAAGAGTTCGATAAAGAGGTCGCATGGCATGGTGTCGCACGTCGAACTGAAGATGAATCGCTTGACGAGTATGTCATCGATGACATCGTTGTCTATCCGCAGGAGGTAACCGGTGCAACGGTTGAGATGGACACCGAGAAATATGCTCTGTGGATTCAGGAAAACATCGAAGATGAGCGTTTCAATCACATCTATATGCAGGGACATTCCCATGTAAATATGGGTACGTCTCCATCCTCTGTTGACCTCAATCATCAAGAGGAAATCCTCGGGATGCTTGGCGATAATGACTTCTACATCTTTATGATTTGGAACAAGTCATTTGCAAGCACAAATAAAATCTATGACCTCAAGAAGAACGTGATGTTTGAGGATAAAGATATCACGGTCAAGATTATCGGTCAGAATGAAGGACTTGATGAGTTTATCAAAAACGCGAAGGATATGGTGAAGTCAAAGTCCTATGCGTATGGCGGTCAGAGCGGATACGGCGGTTACTACAATCAGGGATACAGGGGAGCTCCGGCTGGTGCTCCGTATAATCCACTTGCAGGTAAGTCCGACGACAAAAAGGACAGTAAGAAAGAAGAAAACAAGGATAAGTCATCTGGTAAAAAGAACGAGGGAGAGAAACCCAGAACCAGAATTGGAGCTGGTTGGCATGGACAGAATGCCTGCCAAGAATCAATGCATGGCTGGGAAGACGAAGATGACTACGACCCTTATGCATACTTAGGAGGTAAGTAATATGGCTATTGACCTGTCAAAGAGCTATGAATATTTTCAGCCCGAGAAGGTTGATTGTAGAATCCATATCGTCGGGTGTGGTTCTGTCGGCGCGACGGTTGCGGAGCTGCTGGTTCGCTTAGGACTCACGAACATCGCACTGTGGGATATGGACACAGTAAGTCCGCACAATCTGGCAAATCAGATTTTCCGTCAGCAGGACATTGGGCGCTCTAAGGTCGAGGCATTGGCGGATATTCTTTTCGACATCAATCCTGATGTTAAGGATGACCTGAAGCTTTACAAGGATGGGTGGAACGGGCAGCAGTTATCTGGCTATGTGTTCTTGTGCGTCGATAACATCGAGCTGAGAAAAAAGATTGTTGAGAAACACTTCGACAATCCGTATGTAAAGGCGATGTTTGATTTCAGAACTCTGCTGGAGGCTGGTCAGCACTATGCTGCTGATTGGTCTGACTACAAGATGAAGAAAGACCTCCTCAACTCCATGAATTTTACACACGATGAGGCGGCGGAAGAAACTCCAGTCTCAGCTTGTGGCATCACGCTTGGCGTTGTGACTACGGTCAGAGTGATTTGTGCTCTGGGTGTGAGCAACTTCGTCAAGTACATCAGAGGCAAGGGGCTGAATAAGCTGATTATTTGTGACGCATTCCAGCCGCTGTTGGATGCGTTTTAATTTTCAAAAAGAACGAAGGGAGGGGTAAGGTATGGACACGACCGTTGGTGCTCTCAAAGTAGGTGCACAACTCGTGATGGGCAAGTACGGTGTGGACAAAGACAACCCGTACCCGATTGTTTGGCTGAAAGGAAATCCAAACTGTGATTTTATCACAGAAAAAGCTATCGACTACCTGTGCTTCGATGCGGCAGAAGAGACTGGGCATTATAGGCGTGTTAATAATGCGAAGTATCCGGTGTCCAATCTGTTTTCGTTCTTGAACAGTGACCAGATGATGTGGTATCACGCAATGCACGATAATGATTCTTCACCCGGTGCCTTTGTGAGGTATAGTTATGCTCGCTATGAAGACCATTACGGGTTTCTATATTTCTTTGAAGACCACGAAATTGCTTCTTTGGTCAGGAAAGAGTATGTGGTCGGAGAGAACCGAGTGTCTTCGTTGATTCGCCTGCCATCAGTTGCAGATATTTTTAGTCTCCAAGATGGGCGGCGCTTTGACTTATTCAAAAGAAAAGGCATTCGTCCGAATCCGACAGCCGACTTGTTCGACCTGAAAGCTCGTTATGCAGGGCTTGATTCAGACCGTGGATTTATGAGCTTCTGGCTGTTAGACGATGTTGAGACCGAAAGAGCGGCGATTTCAAATCGCTCTGGTGTGTTAAACAGGCTGACAGCATCAAGCTGTTCCGGGGTAAGACCGGTGTGCACCTTGAACCCTGACACGATTGTCGAACAGCGAGAAGCTGGTGTGTTTTTCATCAAGCCATTCACAACTCAAAATGTCTTTACGGATGAAGAACTATTTGAATTATTAGGCATGGCGCAGCCTTAATGCGCCACAGACTGTAACGGATTTTCTCGTAAGAGAGCTTTACGCCAAAGGCTAAAGTAACAAATTGTCGGGAGGATGACCCCCGGTGGATGACGCGGTGGAACCCAGAAAGCAAACCGGCTGCCACGGGTCGGCAGCATCACGCCATAAAACCCACCAAATGTCAAGCACTTTTCGCCAAATCTTCGACACAAAGACGAAATGGACTAACATCAGACTCATGCTTTCAGTCGCAATAATTCCAAAGAAGAAAAAAATCTGCTCGCATCTTACACCACGCTTACACCATCTCCCGCATATAAGCGACTCAGTCTTCAGATTCAGGAATTCTGGGAAGCAGCAGACATATGTAGGTTACAGTTAGTTATTGGACAAGGAGGGGAAGAAATGGTCTATATCACTGTTAGGCAGTCACCGATTTATCATCAGATGACACTGGAAGAGTACCTGTTTCAAAACTATCAGACACCTCCGGTTGTCAATGCCAATATTGCAAACACAAGAACATACGAGGTCGAAAATGTTAGTGAACATTTTTCCAGCAAGATTGGTGTTGAAGCTTTAATCGGAAAACTCGTGCGATTTAATAACGATACAGCAGAGCTTCGTGCAAAGGAACGGAGCGAGTTGTATGAGACCTTTTACATCCCAAAGAAATCTGGTGGTCTTCGTAGAATCGATGCGCCAAAGGCAGAGCTGATGGACGCCCTGAGAAGACTCAAAACGATTTTCGAGGATGATTTCCATGCACTCTATCATACTGCCGCGTTTGCTTATGTAAAGAAGCGGAGTACAGTCGATGCGGTTAAGCGCCACCAGAAGAACAGCAGCAAATGGTTCGCAAAGCTTGACCTGCACGACTTTTTTGGCAGCACAACATTGGATTATGCCATCTCAATGTTCTCGATGGTCTTCCCTTTTAGTGAGATTGTAAAGGAACCACAGGGTGAAGCAGCATTGCGGACAGCTATGTCATTAGCGTTCTTAAACGGCGGGCTACCGCAAGGGACCCCAATTTCACCGCTTATCACAAACGTAATGATGATTCCGGTTGATTTCAAACTGTCGAATACGCTCCGTAATTTTGAAAAACAGAGCTTCATTTATACCAGATATGCGGATGACTTCATCATTTCATCCAAGTATGATTTTGATGTTCATTCTGTTGAGGAGCTGGTAGTAAGTACATTGAACAGCTTTGGTGCCCCATTCACAATCAATGCAAGCAAGACTCGGTATGGTTCATCAGCGGGGCGCAACTGGAATCTTGGCGTCATGCTGAATAAGGACAACGAGATTACGGTCGGTCATAAAAAGAAAAAGCAGTTCCAGTCAATGCTGCACAATTACATCACAGATAAGAACAATGGTGTCGCTTGGGAACGGAATGATGTACAGGTAATGTATGGTCTGCATAGCTATTATCGTATGGTCGAAAGAGAGACCATCGACGCAATTGTAGCTTACATCAACAAGAAAATGAATGTGGATGTAATTCGCATGATGAAGGACGACCTGCGGTAACGTCTATAAATAACCCGCAATCCTGTAATGCATAATTGCGAAAGCAATGCTTATCGCCAAAGGCATAAGTAACAACTTGATGGGGAGAAAAACCTCCCCGGAGGCGCATTCACCTGCAGACCCAAGTCATCCTTCGAGGCTGAAGTCACACCGCGAGCAGCCCGAATCACTTGAATCCATTGCGCCGCAATGGATTCAACGAGACGACCAAAGGATGTCGCACGTCAGACACTGGGTGCCGGAGCTCCTCCTCACGAGGAGCTACCTCCATGTAGATTACAGGGTAATCAAATTATCATTTGCAGTGAATAACATTTCGTAAGGAATGTGCTTCACGCCAAAGGCTGAAGTGTCACTTTGCTGGACAGCACGATTCCCCGCCCGCAGCCTGCTGCGAAGGCGCCTAAGCCCGCTGTACAGCTCATTAAAACTAATCTGGATGTCTCGTCACCTCCATCTGATGAGCGACCGATGAACCCATTGTCTCCCAATGATTTCATCATCGCTACTTGGGATTTGAACTTGCTTTCAGCTCATCTAAATCCCGTCGTTACAGGAGATAAACGAAGAGACCAGAGCAGAATATACATATGGACTGCAGATGAGAAAGGAACTAAGCATGATTTATGTCACTGGAGATACACACGCAAATATCGATATTACCAAGCTTAATACAACAAAGTTCCCACAACAAAAGGAATTGACGAAGAATGACTTCGTAATCATCTGCGGTGATTTTGGACTCTGCTGGGACGGTTCGCATCGAGAGATGTGGTGGCAAGACTGGTTGACGGCGAAAAACTTCACGACACTTTGGATTGATGGTAACCATGAGAACTTTGATATGCTCTACCAGTTCCCGCTAATTGACAAATTTGGCGGAAAGGTGCGTGAAATCGCTCCTGACATCTATCATCTGGACAGAGGGCAGGTGCTCACGATTGATGGAAAGAAAATCTTCTGCATGGGCGGTGCTCGCTCTGTTGATAAAGAGTATCGCGTGGAACATATCTCATGGTGGAAAGAGGAAATGCCGTCCAGAGAAGAAATGGAACGAGCGATTGCAGCACTCGAACAAAATAATTGGCGAGTTGACTATGTAATTACACATTGTGCGCCAAGGAGTGTTCAGACTCTGCTCGCAAGCTGGTACGAGAACGACCCGATGGTCAGCTTTTTGGATAGGGTTTGTTCCGACCTCACATTCAAGCGGTGGTTCTTTGGACATTATCATGTGGACAAGCAGGTCAATGAGCAATTTATTGCTCTGTATAATAAAGTAATTCCAATGGAGTGGTAAGCCTAACGGTAAGGCAGCGGTTTGCTAAACCGTGAGTAATCCGAAAGGATGTGCAGGTTCAAGTCCTGTCCACTCCGCCAAGGGGTGTGGTGCAATGGCTAACATAGCGGTCTCCAAAACCGTCAGATGGTGGTTCGAATCCATTCACCCCTGCCAGTTGTTGGGTAGCTCCCAACTGATGTGAGCGATTATCGGCTTACCTCACAAAGAATGAAAATGCTTGCTGAAAACTGCGCTTGTCTTGATGCGTCAAGACCGGTTTGACCTGACGGAATAGGGGCTACGACTTTTCGGAGCATAGTTGCCGGTAGCGTGTGACAATCTAAGCGAGAAGCCGACCATGCGGCGTTGGTGTTCAACGGTTAGCACTCCGGTCTTCCAAACCGGTGGTGCCAGTTCGAGTCTGGTACGCCGCTCCAAGTAAGAAACCATTAAATTATGCGTTAAAGGAAGTGCCTTTACGACACGCCAGAGCCTGCTCTGGAAGTCGGTTACAGGTTGGTTTGGCGGGACGCCGCTGCATGAGCCTGCAGGTACACAGGGGTATGGTGAAGCGGTAACACAGCGGACTTTGACTCCGTTATTCGTAGGTTCAAATCCTACTGCCCCTGCCAAAATCATCTTCGGCATTAGAGCTTGTTTTCTATCCCTGCAATCCCTTGTGCCACGATGATTTATCCATGATTCTCCTTTCACGCTATCAAAACTGCCATCATAGTGAGTTTGTATTGGTGGTGTTAATGACATCGCCATAGTTTCAGGATGGCATCTATGCTGGAATAGCTCAACTGGTAGAGTAACGCTTTCGTACAGCGTGGGTTCTCGGTTCGACTCCGAGTTCCAGCTCCATCTGCTCTGTTGGTCATGCTTACGTTTGTACGGTTAGTTCATCACTCAACTGTTATCTCTGTAAGAGACACAGCCGGGTGCACACGGAGTCCTACGGGCGCAGGGCGTATCTATGCTGATGTAGCTCAGTTGGTAGAGCAGCACCGGAAGTGCGAGCCGCTGGTTCAAGTCCAGTCATCAGTAGCCTTTTAGCTAAAAGCTGACACCTTGGAAAGACGAGGGTGCACGCTGGTGTAGCGTAATTGGTAGCGCAAGTGATTTGTACTCACTGGGTTGCGGGTTCGAGCCCTGTCACCAGCTCCGACGGACTGACATATCCGTTTTCCTTTCTGCCCCGGCACGCACTACTAAGCATTGATGGCGATGCTTATGGTGAGGATGGTTCGAACCCATCAGTAGTGCGTGTGCGTTCGGAAACAAAACCATTATATCTGGGTGTAGCACAGGTGGTAGTGCGCTTGCTTTGGGAGCAAGATGTCGGGGGTTCGAGTCCTCTCACCCAGACCAATTTCATAGAGGAGGGTTGCCATGTATCTGTATCACGGTACTCCGGCAGATTTCGATGTACCAACCCTGAACAAGTGTAAGCCGCACCGAGATTTCGGATGCGGCTTTTATCTTGCCACAAATTATTTCGATGCCTTGCCGATGGCAGTCAAAAACTCTCGGGTGGGATATGTCCAAACATATCTGCTCACAGACTTGGATGGACTTTCCGTTCTGGAGTTCGATGAAAGGTCTGAGGATTGGCTTCGATTCGTGGTTTCTTCAAGGCTCGGCACCGCTCCAAATGTCGATTTGGTAATCGGATATATGGCTGGCGGAGGAAGTAATTTGAAAAGTAAATTTACAAAGCTGAGAAATAGCAATGTGTCGATTGACGTGGCGGCTACAGCAATGCGAAAAGAGTTAACCAGTACGCAGCTTGGCGTACAATATGCGTTCCTGACAGAAAAAGCATTGTCCAAGCTCGTTAGGGTCTCAACTGAAATAGTGGAAATGGAGGATTAAAACATGACAAGGAATGAATTTATTGACAATATCACTGAGTGGTGTGAACTGAAAGACTTTTGCAACGACTTTGACTGCGATATCTGTGAGGATATCTATGACGATGATGATTACGATGACAGCGTCGAAGAAGATATCCGCGATGCTATCGCCGACTACGGCTGGAGGGACATCCGAGACTTCCTTGGCAACCTCCCCAGCGGGTACTATTACTACCGTCGTAACAGCGCCTTTGATTATGATGGTCTCGATGACGATGACTTCGAAGACTACAAAGAGGATGTCCTCGAATGGGGCGATGACTACGGCGCATGGGACGACGAGGAAGATGAAGATGAAGAGTACGCCGATGCAGATGACGACTTCCTCGATTCTCTGGAAGAGGAACCCGACGAAGATGAAACCATTGAGGAAGAGGATTTCTCCATCGATGACCTCATCGGTATGTGCAGTGTAGTGTTTGTGGCTATCCAGAATGATGAAGTGGAAAAGCAGCAAGAAGAAGACGAGGCGTTCGCACAGCTCCTGAGCATGGATGGGAGACGTATTGCAACCTAAAACATAAGCGGATAACCGCTATGATACAGACCGCTTTGAAGATTGACTACATACATATGCCTCAGCAAAACGTGTAGTATCTTCTCGCTTGAAGCAGAAGAAAAGATTTGAGTTCTTCATTTTTAGCCTCGCATTTCCGAGGTTATAATTTTTATTCAGCGAATAAAAATAATAACCCGGAAATCGCTTGCTAAAAATGTCACTTTGTGCACATGGGGCTTCTACAACAATCACGCCCCATGCGGAAAGCGGTCGGCAAATTGAGAACGGAGGCGAGTCCAATGACAGACAAGAATAGGCGAAAACTTCAAGCGAAGAAAGCACGCAATTTCTGGACTTGTGCTCGCCCCGTTACTCAAATTGTTCCAAACAAACGAGCCTATAATCGTAAGCGTGAGAAAGATATTCGCTGTAAGTATAAGGAGGGCGAGCAAGAATGAGATATCAGAGTACCCCGGAAAAAGAATTTGATGGTGACATTATCATTACAGACCCCTGCTACATCATTCGCAATGAAAACGGGATAACCAAGAATGACTGGCACTATTGTGAGTACGGTGAATATATGGAGCGACTTGGGATTAAAAATTATCTGACCCATGACACCATCTATGGAGACTGGGGATGCACAGTTTTCGATTCGGACACAAAGAAGCCGTTGGGACGCTTCTGCGCGGATGCTGGTCTCGTATCTGTATTTTTGCTGGATGAAGTTCTTGCCTATAACCCAAACTTCAATTATCACTTAGAAAGACCGTGGACGACTACGATAATTCCAGACTTCAAAGGGACTATTCAAATCGAAGTTGTAAGAGAAACCGGTACATACGAAAAGGACTCCGAGTATTGGAAAGCGGGAGAAACTTGGGAAGATTACCTCGTCCATGTTGTTGGACATGGTGTAAACAAGAAAACAGGCAAAGCGATAAACTTTATTAGCAAACAAACGTCGCTGTGAGATGGAGGGTGAAGAATGAAGGTTCTTGTTGTCGTTGATATGCAGAACGACTTTATTGATGGTACGCTCGGGACACCAGAGGCACAGGCTATTGTGCCGAAGGTCGTCAAGAAAATCGAAGAGTTTGATGGAGAGGTTTTGTGGACACAAGACACCCATTCTGATGATTACCTCGAAACGCAAGAAGGAAGACTGTTGCCGGTAAAACACTGTATATCTGCAAGTAATGGCTGGCAGATTCATAGCTCAGTCAAAGCAGCAATTCAGAGCAAGCATCCAGCGGATGACCAGTTGAATGGTTTCGAGAAGAAAACGTTTGGTTCATTAGCACTTGCTGGTCGCCTATATCCAGAAGTTGCGTTTGGTGATGGCATAGAAGAAATTGTCCTTGTTGGTCTTTGTACCGATATCTGTGTTATCTCAAATGCCTTGTTGCTCAAGGCGTTTATGCCGGAAGTTAAGATTACGGTCGATGCTTCCTGCTGCGCTGGCGTGACACCAGAGAGTCACAAGACTGCACTGTCGGCAATGAAAATGTGCCAGATTAACATCGAGAACGAGGGGGTCACGGCATGATTCTTGTTAACGACAAGCAGGTCGAGTTTACAAAGTTCCCCGATGGTACAACCTCTTTCAGGTATAATCCGTTTGGCTCAATGACACGCATCTTCAATATCACATGGAAGTATGACGGCGATGAGGAGTGCATCCTTCTATGGTATCTGGTAAATCATATCCGCGACCATGACCGGGACGTTCGCCTCCGCTTGCTGCTCCCATACATTCCAAATGCCAGAATGGATAGAGTAAAAAATGCGGATGAAGTGTTTACGCTAAAATGGTTTGCGGAGTTTATCAACACGCTGGATTTTGACGACGTGTTAGTCGATGACCCTCACTCGAATGTATCAGCAGCATTGCTTGACAGAGTCAAGGTATATGACGCGCAGCCGCACATCCAGAAAGCTCTGGACAAGTTGGATGACAAAAATGTGTTGTTGTGCTATCCTGATGAGGGAGCTGCAAAACGATATTCATCGCAAGCTGGTAGAGAGTATGTGTTCTGCATCAAGCACAGAGACTGGCGCACCGGGAAAATTGAACGGCTGGAACTGACGAGCCCAGAAAAGGTTACCGATAGAAATGTGCTGATTGTCGATGATATTTGTTCTCGCGGAGGCACATTCACTTTTACAGCTAAGGCACTAAAAGAGGCTGGCGCGAATGAAGTGTATTTGTATGTGACCCATTGTGAAAACACAATTCACAGCGGAACAGTTCTCACGGATGGCTTAATCCGCCATGTGTTTACCACAGACAGTATCTATCGCGGACACAGCGAAAAGATTTCGCTAATCTAATCTTAAAGGAGGTGGGCAAATGCTTGAGTTACAGGGTAAGTTTGGCGTCGCAAAGGTGTTTACCGACGTGGTCGATAATGAGTCTATCTCTCAGGTTATCAATCTTTTGAATCAACCGTACATCGAGGGAAGCAAAGTCCGTATGATGCCAGACATTCATGCTGGGGCTGGTTGTACAATCGGAACCACGATGACCATCAAGGATAAGATTTGCCCGAACCTTGTCGGCGTTGACATTGGATGCGGCATGGAAACTATCCGTATCAAAGAAACGCATATTGAACCGCAGAAGCTGGACAAAGTTATTCGTGCAGGAGTTCCGTCCGGTTTCGAGATTCGCACAGAAGCTCATAGATATGCAAGTAGCATCGACCTGTCGGAACTGTGCTGTGCAAAGATGGTCAATGTAGACCGCGCATATAAAAGCATCGGTACGCTTGGTGGAGGGAATCATTTCATCGAAGCCAACAAAGATGATGATGGACACATCTATATTGTGGTGCATTCCGGTAGTAGACACCTTGGTCTGGAGATTGCTAACTTCTATCAGGAAGCTGCGTTCAAGGCGTTAACCTCGTATTCCAAGGAAGAAATCGAAGAGGTCGTCAACGAGTTAAAAGCGGCTGGAAGACAAAAAGAAATCCAAGCTGTTCTTAAAGGCATGAAGGCGAAGAAGCCGGGAGTTCCAAAGCAGCTTGCATACGTTGAGGGAGAATTGTTTGAGCAGTATATCCATGACATGAAAATTGCTCAACGTTTTGCTGAACTTAACCGCCAAGCAATAATGGACACCATTGTTAAGGATATGGGCTTCCATATCGAAGAGCAGTTTACGACTATTCACAACTACATCGATGTAGAGAATATGATTCTTCGCAAGGGCTCGGTCTCTGCACAAGCTGGTGAGCGGCTACTGATTCCTATTAACATGAGAGACGGTAGTTTGCTGTGTACCGGCAAAGGAAATGAAGACTGGAACTTCTCTGCCCCGCATGGAGCTGGGCGTTTGATGAGCCGCAGTGCAGCGAAAGAGACATTCACAGTTTCTGAGTTCAAGAAGCAGATGGAAGGCATTTACACCACATCTGTTGGAAGAAGCACACTCGATGAATGCCCGATGGCATACAAAGGTATGGATGATATCGTAAACAATGTCGAACCGACAGTGACCATTGATGCCATCATCAAGCCGATTTATAACTTTAAGGCGGGTGAAGAGGAATGATGACAGTCCTTTTGGTGCTCCTGTACCTCTGCATTGGTGCGATTGTAACATTCGCACTTTGCCGCTTGTACGTTATCGTAGAACCATATAACAAATATAATGGGTTCGAAGACGGGTATATTATGGTAGGTGTTTTCTGGATTGTTGCAGCACCGTTTGCGTTTGCTGTGTTTTTTGCAAAATATGGTGAAAAGCTAAAAGAAAAGAGGAAAACTGAATGATTACATACAATCCGCTCCTGTGTCTGGACTTCTATAAGACTTGTCACGCTGAACAGTATCCGAAGGGATTGACCAAGATGGTCTCCTACTACACGCCGCGCATGAGTCGCCTTAGTGATACCGATAAGGTTACACTGTTTGGGCTTCAGGCATTCATTCAGGAATATCTCATTGAGGCATTCAACGACCACTTCTTTAATGTCCCGTTTGATAGTGTACTCAAGGAGTACGACAGAGTTCTTGGGGCAACAATCGGGACAAAAGGCGTTGGAGAGAAACGGCTTCGTGAATTGCACGACCTCGGCTATCTTCCGTTACAGATTCGTGCTGTTCCCGAAGGAACGAGAACCAATATCAAAGTCCCGCAAATTGAAATCTCAAATACACACCCTAACTTCGTATGGCTGGTCAACACCATCGAGACGATGCTCTCTTGCACAATGTGGCATACGCAAGTCTCCGCTGAGGTTGGGTACAGATATCGTAAAATCGTCAATGAGTATGCAGAACGCACTTGCGATGACAATGTGGTTCGTGCGAGACTCCTTGGCGATTTTTCTATGCGCGGGCAAGAGAGCGTTGAAAGTGCAACAAAGAGCGCAGCGGCTTTCTGCCTGAGTTTCTTGAATACGGCGACAGTGCCTGCGATTTTGTGGCTTGAGCATAATTACAACTGTGATTGTAGCAAGGAGCCTGTCGCATATGGTGCGCTCTCAACAGAACACAGCGTAATGTGTTCCAACTTTGCTGTTGACGGTGATGAGGTGACACAGATTCGACGCCTTCTTTGTGAGGTGTATCCGCATCAAAGTTTCTCAATGGTTAGCGACAGCTATGACTATTGGAATCTTGTTGAAAAAGTCCTCCCTCAGCTCAAAGATGACATCCTAAATCACGATGGCTTCATCTCAATTCGCGGCGACAGCGGTGACCCTGTTAGTGTAATCACTGAGACCGTATATCGTCTGTGGGACATCTTTGGCGGCACAGTAAATAGCAAGGGGTACAAGGTGCTGAATCCGCACGTCAAGGCAATTTACGGAGACAGCATTACTCCGCAGCGCTGTGAGCAAATCTATTCTCTTTTGGAGAAAAACGGCTTTGCAATCAATAATGTTTCGCTCGGTGTCGGTTCATTCTCAATGGAGTGCTTAGAGACAATCCAGAGCGATGGAAGCAAACAGTACAATCCGTACACAAGGGATACATTCGGCATTGCCGTTAAAGCGACATATGCAGAAGATGCCGACGGCAAACCGATTATGATTTTCAAGAATCCCAAGACAGACACAGGACATTTTAAGAAGTCTCAGCGTGGTTGCTGCCGCGTAGCCAAAACTGGTGACGGCTACGATTACGTTGATGGTCTTACTTGGGCTGAAGCACAGGACAGTAATGAGCTGCGCACCGTGTTTAGAGATGGAAAGTTTGAAAAGCAGTTCACGCTGGATGAGGTTCGTAAGAATCTTCACGGAGGAACGTTCTGATGCCGGTACAAATTATTGATGGAGATTTGTTTCAGACCCACGCCAAATATATTTGCCATCAGGTTAACTGTCAGGCGAGAATGGGTAGTGGTGTGGCGAAGCAGGTTCGAGCCAAGTATCCAGAAGTCTATAACGCCTATGTTGGCTTTTGCAACGAAGAGCGCAATGCGTTCGGTCAGACGCAGTTCGTTCAAGCTAACGACGGTAAAGTCGTTGTCAATATGTTTGCGCAGAGCAACTACGGATATGATGGGAAACTGTACACAGATTACACCGCATTTCAGAGCTGCTTAAAACGGATTAAGTTGACCGTACCTGCAGGAGAAACAATTGCCATGCCGTTTAAGATTGGATGCGGTCTTGGCGGTGGGGACTGGAATGTGATTTTGGGTCTTATCCAAAAGGAACTGTCTGATAAGTACACAGTAGAGTTGTGGAGAAAAGAGGTATAGTATGCTGGCAAATCCGAAAAGAACAAAAGATGAAATCGTGCAGTGGATTCGAGAATATTTCGCTGCAAACGGCAACGACTGTTGTGCTGTTATCGGCATTTCCGGTGGCAAAGATAGCAGCGTGGTCGCAGCACTTTGTGTTGAAGCCCTTGGCGCAGAGCGGGTTATCGGTGTGCTGATGCCGAATGGTCGGCAGAAAGATATCGCAGACTCCAAGCTGCTGGTCGATACGCTTGGCATTGCAAGTATTACAGTTGACATTGGCGGCGCATACAGCAAGATGGTTGATGTAGTCGGCAGAGCAATGCCGTCTGGAGTAAGCAATCAGGCAGCGGTCAATCTCCCTCCAAGGCTGCGTATGGCGACACTCTATATGGTCGCGCAGTCATTGGCTCGCGGAGGTCGGGTGGCAAACACCTGCAATCGCTCCGAGGATTATGTTGGATACTCCACAAAGTTCGGTGACAGCGCTGGTGACTTCAGCCCACTCGCAAACATCATGGTGCATGAGGTTCGTCAGATTGGCTACGAACTCCCCATTCCTCGTGAGCTGGTAGACAAGACTCCATCGGACGGTCTTTGCGGTAAGACAGACGAAGACAATCTGGGCTTTACCTATATGCAGCTCGACAACTACATCATGCACGGTAGTAGTGGGGATGAAGACATCGACAAAGTAATTGCAAAGAAGCATACGCAGAACCTGCACAAGCTCAATCCGATGCCAGCCTACGGCTCACAGCCGTAAGGTGATTGTATGGAAGAAATAGCAATCGTCCGCTGTTTGCAGAACGCAAGCGGCGCGATTAGTAAAATGCGGGTCTTGCAAGCCTTCAAAGATGTTGAGAATTTTCGTAAGATTTTGTATTACGCTTTGAATCCAATGCTAACGTACAAGATTTCGGAACAAACACTGCGAACGCCTGTCGAGTATGACCCAGCAATTACAATCACAATGACCGACATCTTCGAAATTTGTGAGCTGCTGGCAAAGCGAAAAGCATTGGACGCAGCAACTGTATATCAAGTGCGGGTCTTCGTGCAGTGTTTAACTGACCCGGAGTCATCCGAGTTTTACATTGAACTTCTGTCAAAGACACTTCGGTTGGGTGTCACAGCGAAAACTGTGAACAAGGTTATCCCCGGACTGATTCCAGAATGGGAGGTTCAGCAGGCATATCCAATCGACAAATACCCAGTCAAGGACGGCACAGAGTTTTGGCTTACTCAAAAACTGAATGGTGTCAGAGCAACATACTACAAAGGGCAACTGTTCGCAAGAAGCGGAGTTCCCTACGAAGGGCTCGGGCACATTTTGGACGCGCTCAAAATCGACGATAACGATAGCTATGTTTTTGACGGTGAACTTACCTTGCGCGATAAAGGAGCACTGTCTGACAATGAGGCATTCCGCAAGGCAACGGGCATTATCAACTCAGAAGACGCTGATAAAACGGCAGTTTGCTACACCATTTTTGATGTGCTTACGACAGAAGAGTTCGATGCTGGTGTAAGCGAGGGCGGCTATGGGTATCGCCGGTCTTTCTTAGACCAGCTTCATCGCTTCATTCCGCAAGATGGTCGAGTCAACATCCTCCCTGTTTTATATCACGGTAAAGACCAGACAAAAATCGATGAGCTATTAGAGCAAATGGTTCGGGAGGACAAAGAGGGCTTAATGGTCAACTTTGATGTTCCATATAAGCGAAAGCGTCACAACGGAATTCTCAAAGTCAAACGCTTCTACACTATGGATTTGCATATCTTGCGTTGTGAAGAAGGAAGCGGCAGGCTTGCAGGAACGCTGGGCGCATTTGTGCTGGACTATAAAGGCAACGAAGTAAATGTTGGGTCTGGCTTTTCCGATGAGCAGCGTACAGCTTTTTGGGCGGCTAAAGATGAAATGCCCGGACGGTTGTGCGAGGTAAAATACAAGGAAATATCATATGACAAAAACACCGGTGCTGAGAGTTTACAGTTCCCGGTGTTTATTTCTATCCGAACAGACAAAGACGAGGTCAGCTACGGCTGAGAAAGGAGGCTTGCGTGAGTAAAGTAAAGGCGGCACCACAGTTTTCAGAATCTATCAGTAGTTTCTGTAAGCTGATGGAGAATGCGCAAAGGGACTATGCGTGGAACTATGATGAGGTGAACCGCATGGATAGGCTCACGCAGGACTACCTTCACAAACTGGAGCTTGACGGTCTTGATTACAAAGAACGAGCCAAGGTTGCTACACAGCTTGCAAAGTGTCGTCAAACACGGCGCGAGTGCAAGGATACGGTAGAAATTCTTGAGCCGCTCGTTCAGTTTCTTGAAAGCGACAAAGGCAAAAACCTTTTGAACCTTGTGCGTGAAGCGCTGGGTAAGACCAGAAAGGTCGAAGAGCGTATGGAAACCCGCACATACATACCAAGAGTCTTAGAGCAGGAGGCAACAACATGAACATCGTGTTCTGGCTCATCGTAGTCATTGTGCTTGTGCTTATCTGGTTCTGTTTGAGTTTCGCCTTTAAGGGCGTCGGCGGAGTTGGAATGCGATTGTACAATGATGCGAAGAAAGAAATCTCCGAGGAAACGGAGAAAAAAACTGACGAAGAAAAGGAAGTAAAGGAATGAAGAAGGGTAAACTTGGAGCAATCTTGCTGGCACTTGTGTTGATTATCGGCTTGGTTTGCTGCGTTGTGTGTCTGGAGAAGATTCCCGCAGGTTACGTCGGCGTTGTGTATAACATGAACGGCGGCGTTGATGGCGAGGTCTTGGAACAGGGCTGGCATCTGGTTGCTCCGACCAAAAAGGTGACCAAGTATTCTATCGGTATTGAGCAGTCATATCTGACGGCTGAGGATAAGGGCGACTCACCCAAGGATGAGAGTTTCAACATCCCTACCTCTGATGGTAAGACTGTCCGAGTGAATATTGAGTTCTCATATCGTTTTGATGAGGCACGAGTCTCCGAAACCTTTGCAATGTTCAAAGGAAAATCTGGCGAGGCAATCAAGGATTCGTTTATTAAGCCCAAGGTTGTGGCGTGGACGCAGGAAGTTTCCGCAAACTACCCTGTCACTGACATCTTTGGCGACAAGCGTACTGAAATCAATGCCGAGTTGGATACCTATTTGCGTGAGAAGTTCGACCAGTATGGCATCATTATTGACACTGTAAACTTTACGGATATCTCAGTTGACGATGAAACGGCTGCGGCTATCCAGAAGAAAGTCACTGCTCAGCAGGAGCTTGAGTTGGCGAATATTGAAAAGCAAACCGCCAAGGTTCAGGCTGAGAAAGACAGAGAGGTCGCACAGATTAACGCAGAGAAAGCAGTTATTGAAGCAGAAGCAAAAGCAGAGACATTGCGTATTGCTGCGGAGGCAGAAGCCGACGCAAACCGCAAGATTGCGGCTTCACTTACCAATGAGTTGATTGAAAAAATCAAGTATGAGCAGTGGAACGGCGAGCTGCCTACGGTGACTGGCTCAACGCCCATCATTAGTCTCGAACCGTGATGGGAAAATGGTGGGACAATGCAAAAGATTGGGTTAAAGTTCTAATTTGCATTGCTGTCTCCATCGTCTCGATTGCGCTAATCATTCTTACGATGATTATGCCAATTGTTTGGAGCATCAAGCTGCATAACCCAGCCTTTCTGCTTTTGTGGTGCATCCCCGCTGGTATCTTTGTCGGCGTATGGGCTTACCAAGAGTTTTTTGATTTCTAAATAAGGAGGAGATTATTTGACAGCCGTATATCTGGTCATTTTATTTTTCGCTAAGGTGCTGGACAACACGCTTGGTACAGCCAAGACAATCTTGGTACAGAGAAATCGTTGTGTCCTTGCCGGAGTCGCTCTCGGCTTGTCAAATTTTATCTACCTTAGCATCACAAAAGATATCGTAACAAGTGACAGCAGCCTCGCCCTTGCAACTGTTTCCATTGCAAGCGGTGTTGGCTGCTGTTTAGCTGTCGCATTAAGCAACAGGTTTTCAAAAGACAAGACCTATGTGAACGTCATTATGTCGGATAATTTGGAGGCGATGCAAGAGTTTCGAGATTTTCTGGCAACACATCACATCACGAATGTCGCTGCAGACAGCTATACCTTGGACTGGAGCAAAAAGTCCATTACCATCACTGCCTATGCAGAGACAAAAGCACAGAGCAAACTGATTGATGATTACATCGCAAATAGCTCATTGAAGTTCAAAAGAGTTATCAGTAGAAGCTAAAAACGATGGTTTTAATAATTCAAAGGAGGGTGTCCTATGCGACATTTGGCAACAATCCGTGAGATTGCATCTCTTCGCCCGATTGCAGGAGCTGACCGCATTGAAGTTGCGCAGGTCGATGGTTGGGAATGTGTGGTTCAGAAAGGCGAGTTCCATACAGGAGAGCATATCGTTTACATTGAGGTCGATTCTATCGTCCCAGAGCGCCCAGAGTTCGAGTTCTTGAGAGACAGAAAGTTCAGAGTCCGCACCATTAAGCTGCGTGGTCAGGTCAGTCAGGGTTTGGTTCTCCCACTGTCAATCCTTCCGAACGGTACTCCTGCCATTCTTGGCGCCGATGTGACAGACGCTTTGGGCATTAAGAAGTATGACCCAGAAGCGCAGCAAGAAGCACAGCTCTTGACTAAGCAACCGCAAAAACCGCAGAGCGCAATCGCTCGCTTCCTGATGCGATTCAAGTGGTATCGCAAACTGTTTATGAAGCCCAAGCGCAAGGGAGGATTCCCCGACTGGATTGCCAAGACGGATGAGACCCGCATTCAAAACCTTACGACGCTCTTTGAGATGGAGCGTAACAAGGGAACGAAGTTCTCTGTCACAGAGAAAGTTGATGGGCAGTCAGCGACGTATTACCTGCGTAAAGTTTCCAAACGCAAGTATGAGTTTGGCGTTTGCAGCCGAAATATCTACCTTGGCACGCCTGACAACAGCTCATACTGGACGATTGCACGCCAGCTTCACATCGAAGATGTGCTGAAACACCTTGTCGGTGATTATGAAACCATCGTTTTACAAGGTGAGATTTGCGGCAACCAGATTCAGGGCAACAAGTACCACATTAGTGGGTACGACTTGTTTGCCTTCAACCTGATTTATCCAGACCACAAGTGTGGCACGGCAGAAATCAAGAAACTGCTTGAGCCGTATGGAATTAAGACTGTTCCGATTGTTGAGGAGGACAAAACCTTGCCCGAAACTATCGCTGAGTTGGTCGAGTATTCCAAGGGGAAATCAGTGGTTCGTAAGGAACAAAAACGAGAAGGTGTAGTTATGCGCAATGTCCAGAGCAACATCAGCTTCAAGGTCATCAATCCTGACTTCCTTCTCGCAGAAAAGGACTGATTTTTATGAGTGGTAAATCAACAGACTTGACCAACAGAACATTCGGGGAATTAAAAGTGGTCAAGCGAGCTGAAAACAGTAACAGCGGTCAACCAAGGTGGCTGTGCGAATGTAGATGCGGCAAGACTTGCATCGTTGATGGGCGATTCCTCAAAAATGGTGCCGTAAAATCTTGCGGGTGTTTGCCGAGAGGTGTTCCGCAAGGTGAAATGCCGGAGCGAGCAATGGCACAACCATCGGTAAGCCTTGGGCGGTTGAGAAAAAGTAACGATGACCCTTGGCGCAATTTGGCGAATGCCATTGTTGCAGTTGCAGCGGATGATTATCGTTCGGCACTTCGTAATGAAGACGAGGGGTTGTTAAAAAGTCTGGAGCGGTTCTTCCATTCTGAATGGTACAGAATTTTGACAGACGTAGACGCAGACAGGCTTCTCGGAATGTTACGAAGAGAACGGAGCGGCTCATTACAAGCCGCTTACATATAAACAGAGCCGAGTTATTCGGCTCTTTTCTTTGAGCAATCCAGCCTATGATTGCTTGAAGAAAAGAATCGAAAGGAGTGGCACAAATGCTCAGAGTTCACAGAGATTTCAAGGGGTTGTTGAAAGATGTGCAGGACGAATATGATTTCCTCGTTGAACTGAATAAGAGCCTGCAAAAGAAGGTCGCCGAATGGAACAAGGATGAAGAGATTCAAAGGGCAGTGGAGATGACTGAGTATTGTCGCACCCATTCCTTATGTCAGATGTCAGATAACGAGAAGAAAGCAGAAAGAGCGTTCAGAGACAGTCACTACAAGTCATGTAAGAATGGCAGCAAGTATTTGTACGAGTTGACCGGAACAGGCATTGGAACGGCGATTACAATTAAGTGTCCTGTCTGCGGCGAAGAAAAAGACATTACTGACTACGATTGCTGGTGAGGTGGTGGACATGATTTTTCGTGTAATTCTGTTTGCGCTGGCAACAGCAGCAGTCATTGGCGGTCTTGCATATTGGTTGAAGTGTCTTTGCCTGTGCGACTATGAAAATGCTTGTGACTATTCGCAGTGCGATAGTTGTCCGTTCCCTTGTGAGAGGCATAATTGTGGGTAAGGCGAAAAGAAAACCAAGACCATCAATGCCAGACTGGTTTTGGTGGGGGCAAGACGGGTGCTGGTTCTGCAAACAAAGAAATAACTGCAATCAGTGTAAGGCGAACCGTGAATATGCAAAAGAGTTCGGAGAGAAGAAGCAAAAAGGAAGACACGCCAGCGCAAAGCGAGGAGCGCGGACGAAACTGCAATTGATGGAGGATGATTATGGATTTGTGGAAGGGATATGAGCTAAGCAGGACATATGTCCCAGCGGCTTATTACACGATTACATCGATTAAAAGCAAAAACGGCAGAGCAAATCCATTGCATGACGAGGTGCTCGGTCGAAAAGCATACGTTGTTTACTTGGAGGTCGGAGAGCGTGGCTTTATCAAGTATTTGCCCGATTATGACGACCGGTATCATTGCCTACATACATCTACTGTTTTGGATTTTACTCCGTGGGGAAACGGCGAAGACACAATTACTATCCAAACAGCAAATACGGAGTATATCTTGACGAAGCAGTAAGACTTTTCATCAGGAGGTCAATCATGCTTGAGTTCTGTGGAAGAAAGTTCACTTGCGATGAATGCCCAATTTGTGAAGGCATTGAGCATAGGCTCAGGGTTGCAAGAGAAGGTGGCTACGAACCGCAGCTTGAATACTGCGGTTGCGATAAAGTCCAGACTGAGTTTTTTATCAGTGGTTATTGCAGTGATGCTTTTGAGGCGGACAAGCCGCAGGGCAAACTGTGTGAACCGAGAAAAACCGGGAAAGCATATCGGCGCAAGATGCGCAAACAGAAGAAAGAAAAGCTGATGCGTATTATGACCTACGGATATAAGTCAGGTATCGGCTATACAGATTGGGGTTGGAAAGACGGCGTTTATCAGCCGGTCGGAAGGTATATCCAGTACCCCAAGAACTCAAACAGGCAGACGTTTTGGAAGACATATTCCAACAGGAAAATCAGACGCTATAAGGGCGACGTTCGTAAAGGAAATTCGTACCGGAGACATTTCGATTATGCGTGGGAGGTTGACTGACAGTATGGGAGCAAGTATCAGCGAGTTTAGAGGCGAGTATTATTTTCTGAGTAACTTCTACTCGGCGCCAGTTACCTACAACGGAATGTGTTTTGAGAATAACGAGGCGGCGTTTCAAGCGGCTAAATGCCCAGAACGTATGACTGAGTTTTGCCGCCTGAATCCGTCAGAGGCAAAGAGGCTTGGGCGTAGAGTTAGGCTCCGTGGTGACTGGGAGGCGGTCAAAGATACCGTTATGTATGAGATTTGCAAGGCAAAGTTCTCACAGAATCCTGATTTGGCAGACAAGCTTGTTGCGACCAAGGATGCCGAACTCATTGAAGGCAATACTTGGGGCGACCGCATCTGGGGCGTCTGTGATGGCGTTGGAGAAAATCGCCTTGGTAAAATCCTTATGCGGGTCAGAGCAGAAATGTGATGTGAACTATGAAGAAGGCTAACACTTATAAAGGAAAACTCGGCTGGCAGTCTGAGTTCAGCCACAGATATGCTTGCTGGGCGAACAACCACAATGGGTGGGCAAAAGCCAAAAAGTCCAACAAGCGGTTGGCTAAGCGCAGATTGAAGGATGAGCTACGGAAAGAACTTGTTTATAGCGCATCGGATAAACAAGTTGGAGAATGAGCGGAAGGAGAATTTATGAAGAGAGAAGATTTTATCTTTGACCATATGGATGATGAGTATGAAGACTATTGGTTCAAAGTCGTTGGCGATACAAAAGACGAGCTTACAAAGAAGTACATGGAAATGTGTATGGTTTCGGTGACCGAGGTCGTCTATTCCAATAAGGAACAGGTTCTTGGCATCAAGCGCCTCTTCCCGTTCAACTACGATGTCATTATGCCAGACGACACAGAGCTAAAAGATATGCTGGAATCGCTGGTAAACGAGGTAAACGGCTGACATGAAGAAACTGAAGCTCAACTATACCTGCACAGACCCAGATTGCGCCCAGTATATGGCAAAGGTGACGGATACAAGATACAGCTACATCGAGTACAGAGAATGGTTTGGGAATTATATTGTGTGTCACGCTGTTGTTGACCTACAGGACTATACTCTGGACGAAATTTGCACATACTGCTCCTCATACTATGCTTCTCTGGAACAGATGGTTGCTGACTACGGTTTTCGTGGAGCGTTGCAGATTATGGCAGAATGTATTTTTGAGCAGCTTGGTTTCGACGACATGGAGTTTAATGCAGAACAAAAAAGTGAAGGCGCCGCAATCAAGTTCATTCACGAATGGATGGAGGGCTGACTTGATATGGCGTTATATAAGATAGGAGTTACAGAAGCAGGCGACGCAGGAGTTGACTTGTCTTGGGAGGAGAAATTAGACGATGTCGATGCCGCTGTGCTTATTACGAAGTGTGTGTCACCGGATTTCTTTGACGCTACTTTGAGACATAAGGATAAGCTCATCATTCACACTACAGTTACCGGATATGGGCACTCTATTTTGGAGCCAAATGTGCCAACTCTATATGAGGAGTTTACAGCAATTATGGAATTGGTCAAAGCTGGATTCCCTATGAGCAGAATTGTTGTTCGTGTTGACCCTATTATTCCAACCGAAAAGGGACTCTCCGTTGCGTACCACACACTGATTTCCTTTATGGAAATGGGGTTTCAGCGCTACAGAGTGAGCGTCATCGATATGTATCCGCACGCAAGAAGCCGGTTCAAAAAGGCTGGATTGCCGCTTCCCTATGGCGATAACGGTTTCGCTCCGTCCCAAGCACAGCTTTCAAAAGTGGACGATATGCTGCAGCAAGCAAAGCAGTTCTGGGAAGGGCTGGATAACGGCAAAGTTCTCCGAATTGAGTCCTGTGCAGAACCCGGTCTTACGGAGACGATTGCCTGTGGCTGCATTTCAGACTACGACCTCAATCTGCTCGGATTTTCTGAGGATGCAGAATCAAACGGGGCTGGCTATCAACGAAAGGGCTGTATGTGTTATGCAGGGAAAACTGAACTGCTGAAACATAAGACGAGATGCCCCCACGGGTGTCTCTACTGCTACTGGAAAGATATAAAAGGTTAATTTTATGACAGTCAAAGAATACAACCGTGACTTCCTCCCGCGTATCCAAAGAGCCAGAGAGTTTGTTTCGCTTTTTGAAAGTGCGATTAACCACATGGATGACGCGCGGGTTGATAAAGAAGAAGTACGAAAACAATTTCGAATACGGAGTTGGTCTGAAGAAACGAAGCAGACTATTTTGATAGCCCTTGCTCATTATAAGAAATATGAGGGGCTGGACAAAATTGAATCTACGGAAATCATTCACTGTCCAACGTGCGGGCACCATGTAAACATACAATCCAATGGAACTACGGGGTACTGCCCGATATGCGACGAGGAAGTCTCAACATGAGGAAGTGCGATTTTTGCAAAAATGAATTAACTTGTTCTGGTGTTAATCGCAGCGAGTGTATCGTAAGAGACTTCTATAACTTCGAAGCGGAACGAACCCCGACTGATGATGTGACAACCATCACCAGACTTATCATGGAATGTCAGACACTTGACCCTGTAGCGATTGCAAAATATCTCGTTCAGAACGGGGTTAGTACAAAAAGTTAATCCATGAAGAACGTCTTATCGTACATCAATAGACCGCTTTTTGGTGCGGAAATCAAGTCATGGATTGCGGAGAACACAAAACAAAATACGGAATACTCTCGTATAGCTCGCTCTATGCTGCGATACATGAACCTAAGAAACGACTGCTTGTATCTTATCGTCACCTCACCGCCGGGAAGCGCGTCTGGAAAGCGAAACACTGGGGAACCAATCGTTGTTAGAGCAAAAGAAAGGATGTCATTATGAAGATAACAAGGACTTCTCAAGCTGCTTTGTCCGCGCAGCAACGGAGTCAACTGGCTAACGCAGGATGTAAAGTATGTCCCTGTTGTGGCGAGACAAAGTCCGAGATGGAATATTTCAAAGAAGGCATCTATAACAAGGGAGTCTTCGGCGGTCTTATATGTAAGCAATGGGCTGAGGGCTTGTTTAGGACTCGCCATATGCGAATTGACTGCTATAGTTGCTCTACTTGTGGAGCGCAATGGGAAAGCGAGGCGTATGAAATAGAATGAAAAATGCTGAACGGCGTACCATTTGGGTTAAGCCATCTTCATTTGCGCCAGAGTTTGAGATGGTTATTCCTATCCCGACAGACCGAGATGATGAGGAGTACATCGATGAACTGCTGGACGGAATTCTGAATAACGAGGTTCGCTACAATATCGAGTGGGATTTTGTAGACGGGCTAAGCTGACAATGGGAATATATGTGGTGGTGGAAGACAACCGATTGGAGGTGTGGTTGTGGCTGAGCGCAACGAACACAAGAGCGCGAAATACCAAGATGGTGACATTTATTTGAATCCATGCTTCGGCGACCTGTGGGTTGTGGATGGCGCATCGTTCATTAAAATCAATAACGGATATGCAATTGAGTTGGACGAGCCAGAAGGATTCATTAAAGTTGGACATATCGATGGAGTAATTAACAAGAGAAGTCAACCGACAAAGTGAGGGTTCAAATGACAGTCAAGGACATTCTTCCGAGCCATCCAGTTGAAATCATGGTTAGAACCAACTATCCAGAAAGCCTTTTGCCGTATCTAAGCAGTGAGAGAATTGAACAGGGATTGTTTGTTGGTTATTGCTCTTGGGACGGTGAGAATCTCATCCCTGCGGATGGTGATTACTATTCTGTGGATGAAGTTATTTCAAAATATGAGTATGAAGAGGACGGCAGTCTAACATACTGGACTGTCTCTGAATGGGTGTAGACAACGACCGCTTTGTAGATTTGCTGTTATACATATTTCCTTCAGCAGCTTTTCGCCAAAGGCAAAAGTAAGAATTCGGCACTATGCTCGTAAACCAGAAGCCCGCTACGCGGGCGGTTTTCCTTTTACTCACTCGCATTGCAAGCAACGCTCGTGAGTTCTGGTTTACGACCAATGCTTATGCACATCGGTTGAGAGAGTTAGAAAAACGACCGATGCGGAAAGCGGTTACAGTGAAGAGGTGGGGATAATTGTTATGTGATAAATGCTTACACAAAAAAGTGTGCAGGTTTGAAGTCCCAGATGAAGGGCAATGTGATGACTTTATTGACGAAGCCATCGTAGATAAATTTAACAGCGTTGGATGCACATCATTTCGAATTAGCGCGGATTCCATAAAAGGAATACTCGACAGACAATTAGCCGAACCCCCGGCTACTCTTGGACGAAGCAATGCAGATTGAACTTCACGACACATACGGCGTTCTTCGGATAAAGACAAGCGAGTTCTTATTCGATTTGGAGGACTTGCCGCTCATAAAGGGGCGCGACAGTTGGTATTGCGACAAGGACGGTTACCTCGTCAGCAGTTACTTCTATAATGGTATTCGACGCTTTGTCCGATTCCACCGACTTGTGATGCACGCGAAACCCGGTCAATGTGTTGACCACATTAACAAAAACAAAGCGGATAACAGGAAGAAAAATTTGCGATGTTGCGAGCGTTCTGAGAACGACAGGAATCGCAGCCTGTATTCGTGCAATACATCCGGTGTCGCTGGCGTCTACTTCGACAAAGAACGTAAGAAGTGGGTTGCCAGCATTACTTATAACCATAAGAAAGTTTACTTGGGAAGATACGCGGTCAAGGAAGAAGCAATCTTGGCTCGGCTGACCAAGGAGGTCGAATTGTATAAAGAGTTCTCGCCGCAACGAGGGCTTTTGGAATCTCTAAATCTATAGGAGGCAAACGTGAGGGTAATCTACAAGTATCCATTGGAGATTACAGCAGAACAGGTAATCAATATCCCGATGCTGTACTTCGATGACCGCGTTGCAAGATGCAACGAACAAGTTCTTCATGTGGATGTTCAAGACATGATTCGACCTTGCCTTTGGTGCATGGTTGACACCGAAAACCAGACATACCCGATGAAGGTTGTGACAAAGATGACTGGCGAGGAAATCCGAGAAGATGAGAAGGACAAACTGAAATATGTTGGTTCATATCTCATCGGCGGTGGCGATTTCGTGGGTCATGTGTTCGTATGTTACGAATAAAACCTGAGTTTTATAAGGAGAAAATGCTATGAAGTATATGCTGATTGAAGTAATGGAGCGAGAAATCTCCGAACCCGAGTATTTCGATACGCACGACGCAGCACATGATGAGATGTGTCGACGTGTTGCTGAGGTTTACGATATTTCCGCCGACGAAGTCAAAGAGTCTTATCTCGAAGGCGAAGACCTGAATGAGAATGCTGTGGTTCTTGAGGACATTGCATGGGCTGAGCGGTACGGCAAGAACTATGACTGGAAAATCTTCGCCGTTGAGCGGGACACTTCTACACAGGCACCGGCTACACCTCTGTTCAATACGCTGAGATAACAATGATGCGATAGCATAATAGGCAGACGCGCTGCTGGTGCTAAGAACACCCATATTGTCACGATGGGTCACCCTAAACCACAGATACATATTCGAAAGGGGTGACACAAGTTTGGAAACAAATAAGCAAAATGAGATACGCGATGCTTATGAGCATAGCGCACAAGTCCAGTGTATTCCCGCTTCGATTAAAAAGACTACTGAGCACAGCGAAGAAGACCCGTTGATGGTTGCGCCGTATTGCAGGGTCAGTACAGACAGCAAAGACCAACTCGCAAGCTACGAGTTGCAGTGCCAGTATTACAAAGAATATGTGTCGAAGCATCCGGGCTGGCGACTTTATGACATCTACGCCGATGAAGGGATTTCCGGGACTTCCGTAAAGAAACGCACGGACTTCTTGCGGATGATTGATGATTGTAAAGCGGGCAAAATCAACATGATTATCGTGAAGAACATCGCAAGGTTCGCACGAAATGTTGTTGACTGCGTCGCAACTGTGCGTATGCTCAAGGCACTGGACAAACCGGTTGCTGTTTACTTTGAGGATATCGCAATCAATACCCTAACACAGACAGGAGAGCTTCTGATGGTCGTCATGGCTGCTATCGCACAAGGCGAGTCAGAAGCAAAGTCTGAGAGCGTGAAATGGGGATTCCAGAAAAGATTTGAGAAGGGGCTCCCAAAACTCGCAGACCTCTACGGGTACACCAGAGATAAACGACTGCTGGAGATTTATGAGCCCGAAGCGAATGTCGTGCGGCTGATTTATCAAATGTTCTACGATGACAGAACGATTCCTGAAATCTGTTACATCTTAAACCAGCAAGGTATTCCATCCCCACGGGGTGGTCAATGGACATACTCTACGGTAAAAACAATTTTGACAAATGAGAAATATTCTGGTGACGTTTTGATGCAGAAGACTGTTACCGTAGATATCTTTTCGCATCGCTCTATTCGGAATGACGGGCGTGCCAATCAGTTTTTTATCCAAGGTTACCACAAGGCAATTATTCCGAGAGCGCTTTGGCTTGAAGTACAACAGATTCTAAAAGGCGAAAATGTTGTCCCGGTTCCATCAGTTGATGAGGTGGCAGATTTGTCTGCATCTGATGTCCCTCGGATATTGGATGGCTTTTTTGTAATTAAACCTCGAAAGGATGGAAACAATGAGTATCTTAGACAACTTTGATGTGGTTGGCGTCCCTCGTACATTCAGTATTGCAGAGGTTCGAATCCTGAAGAACCGCATCTCCTTTAACCTTGCAACGGCTTCTGAGATTGGCTATCCGCCATTTGTGCGGCTGTTCATCAGCAGAGACAAAACACAAATTGCATTGCAGCCCTGTGCCAAAGAAACACCGAACGCAATGAAGTTCTTTACGTCGGATTCTATGAAAGACGGAAAGCCAAAGAAGAGGATGATTCCGGTTGGAAATCGTGCGCTGACGGCACTTGTAAAAGCCGGTATTGGTGTCGAGATGAATGTTCCGTTAAAGGCACCGGGCGTTCGCTTTGCAGATGAGGGTGTCATCATCTTCGACCTCAAACAAGCAACTGACATGAATCAACCAAATGCTTGCACAGAAACGGGTCTGTGCCTGATTCCCACTCCGGCATATCCATTTGTTGAAATGCCGTCTGGATACTTCGCATCATAATTGCAGGTACCAAGCCTGCATACATACTTTGGAGGTGAACCCATTTGAGTAAGAAACATGATTCACTCGGCGACAGAATGAAAGGTTACGAGAATATCGCTCGCAACTATCTGACCCGTCGGGTTCCAACCATTATCAGAGTGGATGGCAAGGCGTTTCATACATTTACAAGGGGTATGGAAAAGCCGTTTGACCGCATCTTGATGACAACGATGCAAAACACAATGAAGTACCTGTGTGAAAACATTCAGGGCTGTGTCTTTGGATATACGCAGTCAGATGAAATTACGTTGGTGCTTACAGACTATGCGACAATCACAACGGATGCATGGTTCGGATACAACATCCAAAAGATGTGCAGCGTTTCCGCTTCAATGGTTACGCTTGCCTTTTCAAATGCCTATACTGCTGAGCTGTGGAAGAACTTCCCAGAGGCGATGCGCAACAGTAACAATGGCACAAATAAGTACATTGAAACTCTGGTCGCAAAGATGGGTACAGCCATGTTTGATGCCAGAGTTTTTTCTATTCCCAAAGACGAAGTTTGCAACTGCCTGATTTGGCGTCAGCAAGATGCAACCCGCAACAGTATCGAGGCAGTTGGGCAGGCAAACTTTAGCCAGAAAGAGCTTCATTGTAAAAGCTGTAACGTTATTCAAGATATGCTCTGGAAGGACTGCGGTATCAACTGGAATGACTTCCCTGTTGACTGCAAGCGTGGTTCGGCTTGTTACAAAACAAGAGTTAGAGAGACCGTCTCTATTCTCAATAATACTGAAACGGTTGAAGTTTTCAGAAACCGTTGGGTTATTGACCGAGAACCTCCCATTTTCTCGCAAGAAAGAGAGTATGTTGAAAAATGGATATGACACCGACTGAAGTTGCCACTTGTATTTGCGATATCTATGAGAAACTCGGTCGCTTAGAATGTCGCCTTGAAAATACGCGAGGAGATTTAGGCACGGCAATAGAACGAAGTAGACGACACGCGGAAGAACTATTGAGCCAGCAGACAGATGTCGAAAACAAAATCGATATAGCCCTGACAACGGCTGTCCATGAATTGATTGAGTACCTACGATACCAAGACATCCAAGCTCTGGATGAGGAAGAGTTTTTGTTAAGGGTTCGGGAGCTTATTCGTGTTGAGCAAGACGAACACTTTCCGTTCTAAGGAGGAAAATATGAGTTGCTATAAAGACGGTGGCTGTGGTATTTATGAGATGTATTCTTGCTATGAATGCCCAGCAAGCAAGCCGGAGTACCTTAAAAGAAAGTCGCACGAGCCGCAAAGATTACAGGCAATCGGAAACTTGCACGACGTAGCCAAACAGATTCTGGATGACGAAGTGGTCATTCTCCTCCGTCAATACGGAACAACGCTTGCACCGGGGCGAATGGGAGATGAAAGCCGTGTTCCTAAGTGGCTCCTTGTTCTTGCGGCAAACAGAATCGAGGAGTTGAAAAATGCAAGAACAAAGCAATAAACAGTTCTACATTTCAGATTGGCATTATGGTCATGCAAACGTGATTGCCTTTGACAATCGTCCGTTCAAATCGCTTCTGGAGATGGACGAAGCACTGGTTGACAGGTGGAACGCTGTGGTTTCTCCGGGCGACACCGTGTATGTTCTTGGAGATATGTTCTGGTGTAAGGCACAAGATGCTATTCCGATTTTGCGTTCCTTAAAAGGACAGAAGTTTCTGATTAAGGGGAACCATGACCGGTGCAATGACAACAAATTCTTACGGGAGTTTGTTAAAGTTACAGAGTATCTCGAAGTGAAGGACAATGGGCGAACAGTGATTCTTTGCCACTACCCAATTCCATGTTTTAAGAATCACTTTTATGGCTCCTTCCACCTGTATGGTCATGTCCATAATTCCTTCGAGTGGAACATGATGGAGCATGACAAGTATCTGATGGAGGAACTGTACACGACACCTTGCCAGATGTTTAATGTCGGAGCAATGATGCCGTGGATGGACTACACGCCTCGGACGCTTGATGAAATCATTGCGGCAAATTCGCATAACGAGGCTGTTAGAAATAAATGATGGCTTGAATCACTTGTGCCACAAGGCTTTGAAAGGCGCTTGATGAGTGGTATTAGTGCATCATATAAAACAAAAGGAGTGGTCACTTGTGATTTACCTTGACAATGCTGCCACCACACAAATGGATGAACGGGTTCTTGAAGCAATGATGCCATACCTGACAACGGAGTATGGTAATGCAGGAACCCTCTATAAGTTTGGACGAGCTGCGAATGAGGCTGTGCAGAAAGCCAGAGCGCAAGTGGCAGCTTTAATCAACGCAGAACCAGAGCAAATCATTTTTACATCTGGTGGTAGCGAAGCAAACAATTTAGTCTTTCGGGGTTTGAAGGACTATCTGAAGAGTATCGGTAAGACGCACATTTTGGTATCGGCTGTTGAGCATGATTCCGTCCTACGAGCCGCAGAATCGCTTATAAAAGACGGGTTTGATGTTGAGTATATTCCGGTATCCAGTGAGTGCAGGGTCTCTCCTGCTGTCATTGAGGACGCATTACGGGCAGATACGGGGCTCGTATCTGTGATGTTTGCGAACAATGAAACAGGCGCAATCAACCCAATCGAAGATATTGGAACGATTTGCATGAAGCGCGGGATTCTGTTCCACACAGATTGCGTGCAAGCTGCTGGATGCTATCCTATTGATGTAGTGAAAATCGGTTGCGATTTCCTTTCAGTGTCATCACATAAGATTCATGGGTGTAAAGGCATTGGAGCTTTGTACGCAAAGGATAAGTCCAAACTTACACCCATTGTTTATGGTGGGTCAGAGCAAGAGTTCGGATTGAGGGGCGGAACAGAAAATGTTGCTGGTATCGTAGGATTCGGAAAGGCTTGCGAGATTTCATCGAAGAGTTTGCACGAAGATACGGTGTGGGTTTCAACATTGAAACAGCGATTTTTCATGGCGCTGAATGAAGCGCTTAAAGATACGGGTGATGAAAGCTGCGTCCATGTAAATGGTATGTCGATTCTTACACCCGGAAAGACAATTAACTTGAGAATGGACGGCGTTGATGGCGAAACGCTCTTGCTTATGTTGGACGGCAAGGGAGTTTGTGTTTCTGCCGGGTCTGCGTGTAGGAGTCACGAGGCAGAACCAAGTCACGTTTTATCTGCAATGGGATTATCCAAAGATGAAGCGCGGTCTTCCATCAGAATTTCGTTCTCAAAGAAAAACACGGCTGATGAAGCCGTAAGAGCTGCACAGATTTTAGCTGGGTGCATTTCGGCACTCAGGGCGAGAGAAGAAAAGGAGTAAGGTTATGACGATTGAGCAAATCAAAGAGATGGTCAACGGTTCTGCTTATGATTTCCTTAGAACAAACGAGCACCTCGGGCGCAAGATTATCTTTCTTACGCTTGGTGGTAGCTATTCCTATGGAACGAACGTCGAAACATCCGATGTTGATGTAAGAGGGTGTGCGTTGAACAGTGAATCAGATTTGCTTGGTCTGACGAGCTTTGAGCAGGTCGTTAATACACAAACGGATACGACAATCTATGCTTTTAATAAGCTGGTGAGCCTGCTCCTAAATTGTAATCCAAATACGATTGAAATGCTTGGGTGTAAGCCAGAGCACTATTTCTATATCTCAGACATTGGTAGAGAAATGATTGCCAACAGAAAAATGTTTCTGTCCAAACGAGCAGTCCATTCTTTTGGAGGTTATGCGAATCAGCAGCTCCGGCGCTTGGAGAATGCTCTTGCGCGAGATAGACTGTCACAGGCAAGAAGAGAGGAACATATCCTCAACTCTATGAAAGGCGCCGTTAAATCATTTGAGAGTCGATACACGATTTTTGAAAACGGCAGCATTGTTCTCTATACAGATGAGAGTCCGCGAGAGGATTTAGACCGTGAGATTTTTGCAGATATCCAGCTTAAAAAGTATCCGGTCAGAGAGTTCAATAGTGTAATCAACGACCTGACGAATGTTATCGGGACGTATGAGAAGCTCAACCACAGAAACCACAAGAAGGACGATGAGCATTTGAACAAACACGCGATGCATCTTATTCGTTTGTATCTTCTCTGCTTGGATATTCTGGAGAAAGAGGATATTGTCACATATCGCGGTGATGACCTGCCTCTGCTGATGAGTATCCGTAAGGGTGACTATCAACTGGAAGATGGAACATATAGACCAGAGTTTTTTGAAATGGTTTCTGACTTTGAAAAACGACTCAATTATGCAAAGCAAAACACGAGCCTCCCAGATAACCCGGATATGAAGAAAGTTGAGGAGTTCGTTATGAGTGTAAACAGGAGGGCGATTGATGCATAGGATTTCTATCCCTAAAGGTGCGCGAGCAGTTCTGCTGAATCTCCGATATGAAAACCATGAGGCATATGTGGTTGGCGGATGTGTCCGAGACAGTCTGCTTGGGAAAGAACCAAAAGATTGGGATATCTGTACCTCTGCTACACCGGACGAAGTTAAGGAACTAATGCATCGTCGTGGCATAAAGACAATTGATACTGGGCTGCAGCATGGAACAGTAACGGTTGACATGGGCACTGTTGGGAAGTATGAGGTCACAACGTTTCGAATTGATGGAAACTATACAGACGGGAGGCACCCTGATTATGTGGAGTTTACCGAGAGCATTGTCTCGCAGGGATTTCACCATCAACGCTATGGCGTACAACAGTGCGGGATTGATTGACCCCTTCCACGGGAGAGATGATTTACAAGCAGGAATTATTCGCTGTGTTGGCAATCCTGATGAGCGTTTTGAAGAAGATGCGCTTCGCATTTTGCGAGCGCTGAGATTCGCAGCGACCTATGGCTTTTCTATCGAAGAACAGACAGCCGCTGCCATCCACAAGGATGCTTGGATGCTAAAACGTATTGCTGCAGAGCGAATCAATGGCGAGCTTTGCAAAATGCTGCTCGGCGACGGCATCTTAAATGTGCTGCTGAATTTCTCAGATGTTATTGCGACGATTATTCCAGAAATGGAGCCTTGCATTGGGTTTGAACAGAACAACAAGTATCATCAATACACTGTGTACGAGCATATTGCCCACGCTGTTGCGAACTACAAGGGTACCGATGTGTCTGTTAAGGTAGCCTTACTACTCCACGACATCGGAAAGCCACAATGCTACACTGAAGATGAAAACGGTGGGCACTTCCACGGTCATGGGGTACCAAGCCATGATATTGCAGAACAAGTTTTGGATAGACTGCGGTTCGATAATAAGACAAAGCAGGAAGTTCTTGAACTCGTGCTTTATCACGACACTATGATTGAGCCAACACCCCGCACAGTCCGCAAATGGCTGCATAAACTCGGTGAACGTCGGTTCTCGCAGTTTTTGGATGTGCGGATGGCTGATATTCTTGCCCATGCAGAGGGTACACAGGAGTCCAGAATCGAAAGATGCATTGCACTCGGTTCCATTATGTCTGAGGTTTTAGAAGCGGAGCAGTGTTTCGCATTAAAAGACTTGCAAATCAACGGAAGAGATATTATGAACCTCGGCATTGAACAAGGGAGACGTGTTGGCGAAATCCTTAACAGCCTTTTAGATGAAGTGATTTCGGGTGCTTTAGAAAACGAACACAATGCTTTGATGCAGAGGGCGGTGGAGCTTCTTGGCTGAACCCAAATACCCCAAAGGTGAAAGAGTCTGGGTTGGATATTATAATGCCGAGCATGAGCTCTGCTTTATTCTTACCAGTAAAGAGAGCCGTGAGTTTTATTTCCTGTATGAGCTTGTTGACGGAGAGTTTAAGAAGCTTGGAAAAGCACGGACACCGAAAGAACTTGAGGATAAGTTCGAAGTTTCGAAGAGAATGAGGTGTGCGCAATGATGTCTGATTTTGAGTATGATTGCTGGCAGCGTAAACGTATTGCACAGCAAGCAAAGTACCGCAAGTGCGGAAGCAAGAGCAAGAAATGCTCAATGTCAACAGACCACATGACGCAAAAACAATGGAAGGAAAGGAATGGGAAAGTTGTGACCGTTAATTTGAACCAGCCAATTACATGGGATGACTTCAAGGCACTGACGGCTTCAATGCAAGAAGAGTATCTCAAACACATGATGGAAAACTATGGCGCTAACGCAACGAGTTTTGCCGCCATGTTCGGAGTGCAACCACTTACGATTCGTCGGCATATCCAAATGAACAAGCTGAATATCAAGTTCCCGGTTGGTCACTCTATGAGTACAGCGCAAAAGGATGCGTGGGATGAATTGCTGCATGGGAAAACATCTGATGAGGATGCCGAAGTAGAAGTAGAAGATGTACCAGCTACCAAGTTGGACGAAGCAGCTTCCAAACAGAGTATGGATATGAAGCGCTTTTCATTGTGCTTTAACGGGAGAATTGATGTCAACATGATTGCGAATTCTTTGCTACATATCTTGGGCGACAATGCAGTTGGAGAGGTTGAAATTGTGTGCAACCTTGGTTGATTTGCCTTGATAATCTGCATCTTTGTGATAGAATTGAATTGAAGGAGTGGTCAAATGGATAACGGCTTTGACTTGAAGTTTATGTCAGACGAGGAGCTGCGAAACGCAATGGATGAGTTCATCGATAGCGTTAAGGACGATGTCGCAGCAGATGAAGAAAAGACAACGGTTTTGAATCCGATGAAGCTGCAGCAGATGCAGTTTGCTCATGCGGCACTAAAATACATTACAAAGGATTCTGACGTTGAAGTTTCCTACAAATTAAATACACCGTTCAAAACGATGGGGAGTATCAGTGTCGAGGGAGAGACGCTGGCTTTTGACAAACCGGAGTGGTTTGCGAGAGTAGCAGAGTTTGCAAACAACATGGAGGTCTATCCATTGGTTAAGAACCGAGTCCGTTTGACATTTACATTCCACGGTCTCACTAAACCGATTGAATAAGAGGAGGCTGGAATGGAGTACACAACTTGCAAAGACTCCGTCATGGAGTTGATTAGCGATGGTTCTAAGGTCTTTGGACGCGACTATAAGATTTCAGAAGAAATGCTTTCTAAAATCGATGAGATTTGTGATGGCGTGGATGAGTTGGTATCTGAAATTGAATGCGAAAGTGTCCATGCAGATATTGAAGAAAAAACAAAGACACTCCGTATTGTCATTGTGTGTGATGAGCTTGAGCTTCATGGGGGAAGAACCAACGGGTTCTTCAAGCTAATTACGAAACTGAACTCTTTTAGCTTTTCAAAGCAGGGTCGAGAGTTCATCAAAATTGAGTTGAACATTTCGAATGTATGGGAGCGTATGAGTGAATGAGAAAAGAAGAGGGCGGCTAAGAGACGCCTTGAAAATGCTGAGCAATGCTGCATCCATTGTGGAAACAGTCTGCGACAGTGAGCAAGACTGTATGGATAACTATCCTGAAAACTTGCAAGGAACAGAGAAGTTTGAGCGTATGGAAGATGCGGTTGATAGTCTCAGTGATGCGCTCGAAAAGATTGATGATGCGAAAGGACATATCCAGTCTGCGTTAGGCTGATGTAGTGGTGGCTTTATGGAACTTGTGATTGCTGTGATTCTCGGAGTTATCTTGCTCATTAAATTTGGGTCAGATAAAAACGCAGTGAGGAACACTCGAAAGGCGTATGACAAGAAACAGCAGGTAATTTCGGAGTGGAAAAGTGTAGTGACAGACCGCAGCCTTGAGCAGCGACTGAAAAGCTTTATCCATAATCCAGACAATAAAGAACAAGTTTCTGAGGAAGTTGCTCCTGTATATGAGGGAATCTTCGCCGGTAAGCAACTTTGCGAGTTGTTTCCAAAAGAACGGTGGTGCAAACCAAAAGCAGGATGGACGCCAGAGTATCACGAGCAAGTCCAGCGAGAAGTATGCATGAAGAACTCAGAAAACGCGCTTAGAATTATGATGGCAAAGCGCGGGAAGATTTTGGGCTATGACGCAGACAGAAGCGCGTCTTACAGTCCCAGTGTAATATCAAGTGGTATCTCAGCAGACTCTCCATTGACGGCGTATGTTCTTATCTGGTGTGCGAAAGCCATAAAGGAGCATGGTGTGCCAAATGAGTTTATTGTCCCATCAATCGGTAAATATGGAGCAGGCAATATCCATTGGGAATTATAAAAAGTAGGGCGTGAGCCCTACTTTTTCAATCCTCAAACAAATAATCTGGAAGGTCAATTTTTTCTTTCAGCAACACCTTACCGCAGGCTTTTACAGAACGTCCGCTGTCGGCTGAGACGAAGATGTTTGTATGGCGAAGCTCTGGATTTGCAGAAACCAAAACCAGATTGTTATTATCATCAAGATAGTATTGCTTACAATACATTGCTCCATCGACACAGAAGATGCCAACATCTCCAACTGAAAGCTCTGCGTCTTTTTTTACATATACCATATCACCATCATGTATATATGGGTACATACTGTTACCTTGGATGTAAACAGCGTAGTCTGCTTCCTCTGGTACGGAGCTATCAACAAGAATCATCTCGAAATCAACCCCGTCGAGAGGTACAGAGCTACCGGCAGCAGATGGAGTAGTATAGCGTGGAATGAATCGCTCGCTGTTGACCTGCTGAAAATCTATGACCTTTGGAATGACACGAATTGTTTTAGCGGCATCGACCCGTTCCTTCTCAAGTACACAGATTGCGTCAACTGTTTTTTTGCCATAGTTGTCAAGAGCTTGATAGCTGGACAAAAGTTTTTTTTCGGCAGAAGTGAGAACCAAAGCGTAGTTTGGTGTGTTCTCCAAATGGAAGTCCAGTAGCGTGTCTATCGATATATTGAGAGCCCGCCCGAGAGAAAGCAACGCATCCATTGCGGGTTTCTTAGCGTTGCGTTCCCAAGCGCGAATTGTAACTGTGGAAACACCTACTGCATCTCCAAGATTTTGCTGTGTGAGGTTCCGTTCTGCACGAAGGCTCTTTAGCCTCTGCCCGAAGTCCATGTTAAAGTCCTCCAAAAAAATAGCCCAAGTTTTGATGTTGACAGACAACTGTGTTTGTGGTAGCATAAAACCGCAACAACTGTTTCTATTGACAGATTAACACAAACAACTGTTTCTGTCAATAATTAAAAAAAGGTAGCTCGCCAATATAGACGAGCTACCACGAAACGCACACTGCCATGAACACCAACGTAATAACAGCGTGCAACGACCCGTTAACGACAGGTCGAAGTCATCGTTGACACCACTCAGCAATGACTCACTTGTAGTATAACACGGGATTTCTCGTAAATCAATGGAGGTTTTTACTACAGGATGAAGAAGATAGTCTCAGTCAAGGAACTTAAAGAGTATTGTGAAAACCATAAGCCTCAGCAGATTTCCTTTTACACAGAGAACCAGAGTTGGTATTGCGTCTCAGACCCATGCAAATTCAAGTTATCATTCCCGGTTATGTTGATATGCGAGAACCCCAATATGATTTGCTTGAAATCTGGAGCAAATACCTTATGTTTTGACCGAGTACGTTGTGTCGAGATAGACACTGAAATGACCGTGATTGGAACTGTTTTCACAGTTTTTTGTGGAGGTAGAAACGACAAAGAACAAGAAATCACCTATACCCTGTTAGCCGGTTAAATATTTTTCGATGTTGTCTATATAATTGACTTGACTATGCCATATTGGGCGTGCTATACTCCAACCATCAACATAATTGTATTTAAGGGGTTTAGCGCATTGGGTTTTCAGAATCATAAAGAACGGGTTCCACAGATTGGTGAAGTGTATTTGATGAAGTTCGGTGGCAGTGGCAGCGAACAGAGTGGTTGGCGTCCGGGCGTCGTCTTCCAGAACAACATGGGGAATGCATACAGCCCCAACATCATCGCACTCCCACTTACCAGTTCGCTCAAAAAGACGAACCAACCTACACACGTTATCATCAAAGCAGCAGATAGTGGGCTTCGCAGAGACAGCATGGTTCTTTGCGAAAACCCAGAGCGTATGTCTAAAGAACGCCTCGGGCAGTACATCACTACGTTGTCAGAGGAGCACATGAAGCAAGTTGCCGAAGCAAACTTGCTGGCGACGGGTGCAATCGCCTATCTGGACATCGAAGCGCTGCTTGCTGTGTGGAAGAAAGCCGCAGCCCTAAACGCTGTTGTACCAGCATAATGCTACATACTAAGTAGGAGGCTCGCTATGTACAATGCGGAGTTAAAGTCAAGATTCGTTAAGGACTATACCAAGAGTATCAACACGGCTAACGTTGCCACAACAGTTTTCGAAGCGTTTGAACCGTATGAAACTTCGTGGAATGCAGACCTCTGTACAAGAGACAGAGAAGAACTGCAGCCAGCTATCGATGAGATACTTGCACTGCGCTCCAGAAGCCAGTGGATGTCTCTCACGATATTAAAAGAGTATGTAAAATGGTGTATTGCCATGAAGGTTCCAGACGCTTGCGATGGGATGCTTAATATTGAGGCAGCGGGGTTAGCAAAAGTTAGGCGGCAGATGGTCTCAAGTCCACTCCATCTTCAACGTGTTCTTGATGAGGTCTTTGACAAAGAGAGCGAAGAGACAATCGATGTCACCTACCGTTGTTATTATTGGATGGCTTTTGGTGGCATCAAAGAAGATGATACACTTCTCGTAAGAGCGTCTGATATTGACTTCGCCAACATGGAAATTGTCTATCAAGATACGCACGTCCCGCTTTATCGTGAAGCACTGCCAGCGTTCCATAAAGCAGCAGAACTCAATAGCTTCTGCTACAAGAATCCCAATTACTCTCGAACGATTACACGAGATAGAGTTTCTGGCGATACTTTGATGCGTGGTATTCGCGCAGTAAAAAAGACCGCGACACTTCGTTCAATTCTATCTAAGAAATCAGCAAAAGCCATTGAAGATGGACTCACCCAGCAACAACTTAGTTTCTACAGAGTATGGATGTCGGGGTTATTCTACAGAATGTACGATAGAGAACGAGCCGGTATTCCGGTCGATTTCTCAGAAGCAGCTACAGACTTTGTCGCTGACAGAACTTATGTGCTCAACGGAAGAATCAAGTTGGAGCACAAGCAGAACCGCATAGAAAAAAATTATATGGAAGATTATCAGCGTTGGAAGCTGGCGTTTTCAATCTAACGAAGCGAATGAAGAGATTCCCACAGAAGTGGGTTTCTCTTTTACATATATCAACATAATTAAATAACATACATCGCCGAACGGCTTAGGTATAAATCTGGAAAGAAAGGAGAAAGTGTATGGCTTTCAAGAAGACAAAGCAAGAGGCATTGGACTTGCTGCAGGAAAAGGAAAAGCGTCTGGCTGAATTGACAGAAGAGTCCGCATATGCGGTTCAGATGGCTCAGAACACCATTGATAATCTGCAAGCGGTCAACAGTGACATCCAGACCACGATGGATGAAATCGATACATATATGCAGCGGTTGAATGATACTCGCAGCAGCCTCAGCACCACTCACGACAAGAATGAAAAAATCATGCAGAACTTCGCCAAGCTGTTGTGCGTTGATTAAGGAGGAGATTCATTGAGCGAATTAAAGGAAAGATTCCTCGCGGTCTACAAGGAAACAGTTACGCGAGAGGGTTCGGATTCTTTACTGGACTGGCTCGAACATTCTGATTTCTTCGTGGCACCGGCTTCGACAAGGTATCATGGATGCTATGAGGGTGGGCTTTTGCAACACTCTCTTAATGTTTATGATTGTTTGAAAATCGGAATCGAGGCAGCCGGACTACAAGGCACCTATAGCGAGGAAACAATCGCAATTGTTTCTTTGATGCACGACCTTTGTAAAGTCAACTACTACAAAAAGGGCTTTCGGAATGTCAAAGATGAAGAGACTGGGCAGTGGTATAAAAAAGAGGTTTATGAGGTTGATGAAAAATTTCCCTGTGGAGAACACGCAGATAAGTCTATTATCATCCTTCAGAATTTCATTCGCCTTGAGCCAGAAGAAATCTTGGCAATTCGTGCCCACATGGGCGGTTGGGACACCGCAGTAAAAGGTGGTAACGCTTTCATTGGTAAGATTTTTGAGCGTAGCAAACTGGCGCTCCTGTTGCATCTTGCCGACATGGGAGCGACATATTTAATGGAGGGGTGAAATGGCAGAACAGATGAACATTTATCAGAAACTTGCCAGAATCAGAAAGCAAGTGGAGGTCATCCAGAAGAACAAGAGTGGCTACGGTTACAAGTATGTTTCCGAGGATGAGATTCTCGCAAAAATCTCGGTATTTATGGACAAGTATGGTCTGTCTCTGATTCCGAATATCAAGCAGGGCAGCACAATTGTGTCCCCATATACATACAAAAAGACCAAGACTACCGGCAAGGGTGATATCTATGAAGAAAACAACAACGAGGTCTTGGTTAGCGCAGATATGATGTGGTCTTGGGTTGATAACGACAACCCGGAAGAGCGTATCGATGTTGAGTGGGCGCTTGTTGGGCAACAGGGAGATGCTTCTCAGGCATTTGGCTCTGGTTTGACATATTCGAATCGTTATTTCCTGCTCAAGTTCTTCAATATTGCTACACCTGATGCAGACCCTGATGCATTCCGTAGCAAGCAGAGAGCGGCGGAAACAGCAGAGGACAAAATGATTGCCGAGCAAATCATTCAGAGTTTTGATGAGACACTGAAAGAGTATCTCAGTGTGCATAAGGATAAAACAGACGATGTTAAAAAGTTTGTATCCAAGTACGCAAAGGGCGGCAACTACTTTGCAATTACAGAGTCCGTGTTGGCAGGAAAACTTCTGTCGGATTTCAAGGAAACGTTTAAGATTGAGGAGTGATACACTATGGGTTTTCGTACAGGTGCCTATGCAAAAATTTGGGAAGTAACTCCCATGAGCGACACGAGCACAAAGGTTCGGTTGTCGGTCAGCAGAAAGAACAAGCAGACCAATGAGTACGAGCAAGACTTTTCTGGTTTTGTTCTTGCCATTGGGACTGCGGCGGCAAAGAAAGCTGCTTGCCTGAAAGAGGGCGAGCGCATTAAGCTTGGAGACGTTGATGTCACGACAAAGTACGACAAGGAGAAAAAGGTGACGTACACCAACTTCAAGATGTTCTCCTTTGAAGTTGAGGGCGACGAGAGTAGCTCTCAAACCACAGACCCTCAGCCTACGGTTGATGATGGCGAAATTGATGACAGCCGGTTGCCATTCTAAGGTAATCGCCTATGGGAGAAGTAAACTACGCACCACTCATTGATGACATGGTGTGGAGCTACTCACGAATAAAGGCTTTTGAGGATTGCCCGTATAGGTGGTACTTGAAGTACATAAAGAAGTTTCATGGTAAGGATATGTTCTTTTCAAGCTATGGTACTTTTATGCACAAGCTTATTGAGTTGTATCACAAAGGTGAAAAAACGCCAAGGCAGATTGTCGATATGTACTTGCAAGACTTCAAAACTGAAGTTGTGGGACGTGCTCCAAACAGGAAGGTGTTCAGTAGTTACTTTACTGGCGGCTTGCAATATCTTAAAGCACTTCAGCCATTCCCGTATGGCATGGTTGGTGTCGAAAAGAAAGTTGACTTCGTAGTAAACGGTATCCCGTTTGTTGGTTACATAGACTTCCTTGGGGAAAAAGATGGTAACCTATATGTCGTAGACAACAAGTCGAGGATTTTGAAACCACGAAGCAGCAGAGCAAAACCAACTAAGGCTGACGAAGAGTTGGATGCTTATTTAAGACAGCTTTATATCTACTCTGCGGCAGTTGAAGAAGAATATGGTAAGACACCAAAGAATCTTTGCTTCAACTGCTTTAGAGATAAGCTGTTTATCATAGAGCCATTTAAGGAACAGGCATACGCCGAATCTAAAGAATGGCTTGCGAAGAGCATCGGAAAGATTCGTGAGGAATCAGATTTCAAACCATCAGTAGAGTTTTTCAAATGCACACACCTGTGTGAAATGCAGGATATGTGTGAGTATTACGAGTTGATGAGAAAGAGGTGATGAATTATTAGGGCAAGTGAAGACATGGCAAGGGTTGAGAGCGAAGCTGGCATTATCGCTACGCTGATTCATCACCCGGAGTTCTCATATTACTCAGAGCAACTGTTGCCAAACCATTTCACTAACGAGGAGAACCGCTATATCTATCAGGCAATTTGTTCTCTTGCACGAGACGGGATTACGACGATTGACCCGTATAACATTATCCAAGCGCTGTCTGCGAAAGAAGCGACAAGGCGTTTTGCAGATGAGCTCAGTATCGACCAGCTCTATACATTGATGGACAACAGTGACAGCATTGCTCGAAATACTGTTGAAGAGTACAAGTTGCTTGTCAACAATGTTATGGATGCGGCTTTTAGGCGGGATACTTTTCAGCAACTCAAAGAGTGCCAGAAGCTTTGCACTCAGCCGTCCGAAGAAAACATCGAACAGAAAATCTACAAGATGCTGGATGATGTGATGATGGAGTTCTCAGCAACAAACGAAGTCCCACCATACAAAGATGTCGTAGATAAATGCTGGGAAGAAATCAAAGGTAGGCAAGGCGCTGGATACGCAGGTATTCCCTTTAAGTTTCCTGCATTGAACGATTATGCGACCATTGAGCGTGGAGAACTGTTCATCTTTGGCGCAGAGCAAAAGCAGGGCAAGAGTATGATGCTTTTGAATTGTGCAGTTGACTTGCTGAAGCAGGATTACGCAGTCCTCTATCTGGACAGTGAGCTAAATACGCGACTGTTTACATCAAGAATCTTGGCACACCTATCTGGTATTGAGTACAAGCGATTGACATCTGGCAATTATAGCGACGAAGAGGAAAAGCGTATTCTGGATGCAAAGGAATGGTTAAAAACGCGCAAGTTCACCCATATCTATATCCCAATGTTTGACCAACAGAGTATTTTTACGGCTGTGAATAAGGTGAAACATACGCAAGGGCTTGATGTTCTTATTGTTGATTACTTCAAGGGTAAAGGCGAGGGCGATGCGTTTGACAGCTATCAAGAGCTTGGCAGATTTGTAGATATGGTGAAGAATCAGATTTGCGGTGAGATGAATATTGCTGGTATTGGCGCCGCTCAAGCAACCATTACCGGTAAGCTTGCCGATAGTGCAAAGATTGCTCGTAACGCATCAACCATTGCAATGATTTCCGATAAAACCCCAGAGGAAATCGAAGCTGATGGTGCCGAGTGCGGCAACAAAAAACTCCGTGTAACTGTAAACCGTAATGGTATGCAGATGACGCAGGACGAATACATAGATTTGCTGTTCGATGGAAATCACATCCTCTATGAACAGGCAAAACAGCATATTCCACAGACACCTTTTTAACCTATCAACATAATTAAATAAAATACGGAAGGAGGAGTGGGGGTGGAGCTATCTGAGCTGATTGAATCAGTCGATATCCTTGAATATATCTCGCAATATACAGAGTTCACAGAAAAGAACGGAGAATATTGGGCATTGTCGCCATTCAAAGATGAGAAAACCCCCTCCTTCTCCGTTCGTAAGGAAACAAACTCATTCTACGACTTTTCATCGGGTATCGGCGGTAACGTACTGACATTCATTCGGTATTACGACAAGTGTGGTTATGCTGAAGCTATCGAAAAACTGAAAAATTACAGCGGAGTCGATGGTAATGTGGTCGCCAGAAAGAAATTGGCGACAGTTGAGGTCGCCAAGAGGTTTATGCCGCCGAAAAAAGTGCAGAAGCAGTCAAAATCAACTGTGCTTCCAGACGATTATATGGAACGGTATGAAAAAAGACCGGACAAATTAGCTGTTTGGGAGCGCGATGGTATATCCAAAGGTTCACTCGACAAGTTTGGCGTGTACTACGACAGCTTTTCGGATAGATTGGTCTATCCAATACGGAATCCAGATGGAAAAATCGTAAATGTAGGTGGTAGAACGCTTGACCCGGCATGGAAAGAAAAAGGTTTGCGTAAATACACCTACTTTATGGCGTGGGGTGAGCTGAAAACTATTTATGGTCTTGCAGAAAACATGGAGGGCATCAGGGAAAAGGGAGAAATCATTCTTTTCGAAGGATGTAAGTCAGTTTTACTCGCAGATACATATGGGGTACAAAACACTGGTGCGATTTTGACATCGCATCTTAATCCGAATCAGATGAAACTGCTGGTCTCCCTTGGGTGCAGGGTGGTTTTCGCCCTTGACAAGGATGTTTGCATCAGGGACGACCACAATATCAAGCGGTTAAAGCAGTTTGTCAACGTTGAATACATTTGGGACAAGGAAGATTTGCTTGGCGATAAGGACAGTCCTGTCGATAGAGGTCAAGACACTTGGAAAAAACTCTACGACGGGAGGCTGTCATGGCGATGAGCAATCAATACACCCTATACCACTTGCATAGTGACCTTTCAAACGGTGTTACCAACATTGACTCCGTTACAAAGTACGGCGAATACATAGAGCGTGCCAAAGAGTGCGGCATGAAAGCAATGGCGTTTACGGAGCATGGCTCTGTTTTTGAGTGGTGGCACAAGAAAAGTGCTATCGAAGCTGCTGGAATGAAGTATATCCACGGCATCGAGGCATATCTTACGCTTAACATCGACGAAAAAATCAGAGACAACTACCACTGTGTCTTGCTTGCGAAGAACTACAACGGGTTCTTAGAACTCAACAGCCTTGTGTCTAAGAGTTTCTGCAGAACCGACAACCACTTTTACTACGTCCCACGAATCACGTTCAACGAATTGTTTGCGACATCTGACAACATTATCATCACTACGGCTTGCGTCGGTGGCGTTCTCGGAAAAGGTGACGAACAGGTTCAGCAGTATTATCTGGATTTTCTTGAACGAAATAAGCACCGCTGTTTCTTAGAAGTCGGTCACCACATGGATGAGAAGCAGGTCACCTACAACGAAAAACTGTTATTGCTTAGCAAGAGTACCGGTGTCCCTTTGATTGCAGGAACTGATACGCACGTCCTCAATGCAGAGCATGAAAAAGGAAGAAGTATCTTACAGGCATCTAAAAACATTACGTTTGATGGCGAAGAACGTTGGGACTTAAAGTTTAAGACTTATGACGAGTTAGTTGCTGCATATAGAGAGCAAGGGTCGCTTCCAGAAGCAGAATATATGCAAGCCATTGAAAACACCAATGTGATGGCAGATATGGTAGAGCCGTTTGAATTAGATAGAGGTACAAAGTACCCACATATCTACTCTGAACCCGAGAAGACGTTCCGTGACAAGATTCAGACAGCAGTTGAGAACCACCCATATGCACTCAAGCATCACACAAAGGAAGAGTTGCAGAAAACTATCGATGAAGAGTTCGATGTTTATAAGGCAACGAAGTCAATTGACTTTATGCTGCTCCAAACTTACTTGCGTGAGTGGGAAAAGCAAAACGATATCCAGTGCGGCTATGGTCGTGGCTCAGTTTCAGGTAGCATGATTGCGTATCTCTTGGGGATTACGCAGATGGACAGTATGAGGTATGGTTTGAACTTCTTCCGCTTTATGAATCCGTCCCGTGTTACAAATGCTGATATTGACACGGACTATTCTGGCAAGGACAGAGAAACAATTAAGCGGTTCCTGCTTAAAGATAAGATGAATCTGCCGAGTATTCGTTCAGCAGAAATTATTACCTTTAATACCATTGCACTCAAAGGCGCAATCCGCGATGTTTGCCGCGCTCTCTATAAAGACCGCGCAGACATGAACTATCTTCAAGTGGCAAACCACATCTGCAAAGAAGCGGAGCTCCATGAAGATGCTATCCGAAAGAAGTATCCAGATGTCTTCAAGTATGTAGATATCGTTAATGGAACAATCGTCTCCATCGGTACACACCCGAGTGGAGTCCTTATCAGTGACCTACCTATTGACCAAACGGTTGGTCTGTGCAGTATCTCCACATCCGAGTATCCGGTATCCATGATTAACATGAAAGAGCTGGACGACTTGATGTATGTCAAGCTTGACATCCTTGGCTTGGATAATATCGGTGTCATCAACGATACCTGTAAAATGCTTGGGATTGAGCGCTTGACGCCAGACAACACTGATATGGAGGATATGAATGTGTGGAGAAGTATCCGAGACGATACGACGCTTATCTTCCAATGGGAGTCTGACAGCGCACAGCATTATCTAAAGCAGTTCATGTCTGATGCCACGCTCGATATTGCTCGGTCAAAGATTCCAAATTTCTCAATGCTAAAGTGGATGTCATTTGGTAACGGCTTGCTCCGACCTGCGTGTGCCAGCTTCCGTGATAGTGTAGCCAAAGGCGAGTTTTACGATAACGGTTTTGACGCACTGAATGAGTTCCTTGCTCCAGAGGCAGGACGAATCGCAATGCAGGAAACCATTATGCAGTTCTTGGTTAAGTTCTGCGGCTACTCAAGCGCGGAATCAGACAACGTCCGCCGAGCGATTGCCAAGAAAAAAGGAACAGAAAAGCTCTTGCCGGAGATTGAAGAACGCTTTGTGGCTTATTGCTCAAAGGCGTACAAGATGAGTGCAGAGCGTTGCGAAGAGGTTATCAAGCCGTTCCTGCAAATCATTCTGGATGCGTCAGCGTATGGCTTCTCGTGGAACCACTCAGACGCTTATTCGTCCATCGGTTATATCTGCGGATATTTGCGCTACTATTACCCATTGGAGTTCTTAACAGCAGCATTGAATATCTTCGGAGACAATATGGACAAGACTGCTGACATTACAAGCTATGCCCATAAGGTCGGTATTCGAGTTACGTTGCCTAAATGGGGGTTGTCCAGAGGTGAATACTTCTTCGATAGAGAGCGGAAAATCATCGCCAAGGGGCTCACGTCAATCAAGTATATGAGCGCTGGTCTTGCCGATGAACTGTACAACCTTGCAGCAAAAAACAAGTATTCCTGTTTTATGGATTTGTTGAAAGACCTCGATGAAAAAACGAGTATTAACTCAAGGCAGCTTGATATTCTGATTAAGCTTGATTTCTTCTCTGACTTCGGCAATCAGCGTGAGCTGCTTCGGATGGTTGACCTGTTCTTTAATATCTTCAAGAGAGGTCAAGCGAAGCAAATCAAAAAGACTGAGGTTGATGGAACACCACTCGAAGAAATTGTGAAGCGATACGCGGTCGGTGTTACAAAGTCTGGTGGCGAAGCTAAGAGCTACACACTTCTTGATGTGATGTCAATTTTGCGTGGCGCAGAAGATGCGGTAAAAGCAGTTGGCATGGACGACCTAAGCGATATTATCAAAGTCCGTAACTTCTATGATGTGATGGGCTATATCGGATATGTGTCTGGCAATGAAGCGGACAGACGCAAGCTATACATAACAGATATGAAGCCACTGGTTCGGAGAAGAGATGGTGAGCAATTTGCTTACAGCGTCTTCACAAAATCAATCGGTAGCGGCAAGGAAAGTAGGTTCACGTTATTCAATCGTGAGTTTAAGAAAGAACCGGTTAAAGTCGGTGACATTATTTACTGTAAAGGCTACCAGCGCGATGGTGAGTATTTCAAGCTGACAGCGTATGACAAGGTTCTGTAATTGGAGGTGAAAACATGGAAGTGTTAACCGGAGACACATTGGCAGAAGCACTATTGTTCTGCTCTCAACAAGAGAATGTTTCAGTGTGTGTCGTACTTGATAATATGCGTAATACCAAAGAGCTGGTCGAGATTCTTTGGAGGGAAATAGAGTTGGGGAATCTTCCGGGATGGGTAATGCAAAGAGGATTTGATGTAGCGTCCTTCTCTAATACATACTCCATTCTAAACACGAAGAAATCATCCGCTATGTATTTCATTACCGCATATGACACGCAAAATTTCAAGGGGCGCACATTTAACCGCATCCTATACCTAAGTGACTTGAACACGGTCATCCTGTCTGAGATTGAACGCTGTGAACAGCCATTGCGGTTTACCGATGGAACATATGGCGGTGAGGAACTGGACGACTTCCTCAGTGGTTTCAAAATCAAACCTGATGCTTCAACAGTAAGGGTGATATAAAACACGGATTTTATAAGTGCATAGGAGGTGCGAAACTTGTCAGACAAACGTGTCTGCAATTATTGCGGCAAGGAGCTTGACCTCTTTGACCTGCAGGAAGATTTCTCTATACATAGACAACATATCGGATACGGCAGTATCCATGACGGAGACAATGTTGATTTGCAGCTTTGCTGTGACTGCTTCGACAAGCTCGTAAGCGAGTGTAATGTGTCTCCAATTGAGGAGGTCGATGACGAGTGACGAGAGCAGAGTTCAACAATGCTTTGGAGGAGGCTCTTCAGAAAGCAGCGCGAGTACGAGCCTATACGGGTGGAGGATGCGAAATTGCGTTGATTGTAACGAGAGACGTTTATAGATTCCTCTCTGAACACGCAGGTGTCACGTTTGATGTTCGCAATACTGACCACGGTATTTATCGTGGGTACAGAATTGGCATTGTCAATGAGCAGGGGTACAGCGATATTCTCAAACCGGCTATGCTCGGAATGGAGTATTACAACGGCATGGAGGTAAATGACATTATCGTTGTCGGAGATGAGAACAGACTGTTCCAGCTTGAGAGCAGAGAACCGATTTGCTTCCGGGACATGGGGTTAACCGTCAGTTTTGGGAATGGCGCAAGAGCAACAGCTAATGCAACCGTAACGAATACCGTTGCTAATGCCATCAATGAGACAAATGCGGCGGGGACGGTAACTGCTGCAGCAGTTAATGCTGCGCGTCCAGTAGAAATGAACTATAGAGATGGGCAGTTGTTTGTCGATGGGATTCCGATTGACCTCCCGCTTGTAGACCTTGCAATGGAAGACCTCGTAGGAGTAACGACACCGGTAACGACACCGCAACTTGATTGGAATGCCACTGGTCGTGCGACAGTTGATTGGTTCGGTGCTGTTCCGGTCGCTGCTATTGAACCCACACGACCGGTGCGAGCACAGAGAGCGGCACGTCCGAGAGCACCACGGGCAGAAGAACCGCTGAATCCCGGCGATACAAAAATGTTGGATGAGTTCCTTGGCAGTTTTGCCATTAAAGAAACTCTCCAGCACGCATAAGAAAAGTAAGAGGCTAAACATACTATGTGGAAGAGCCCAGAGTAAAACACTCTGGAGCTCTTTTTTCGTAGGCAGTAGAGAGGTAGAACAATGCGAAAAATTTTCACTATCTTCTTGCTGGTATCTATGATGTGCGTTTCAATCTGCGGATGCAGTAGCGCATCTGCCAGACAAGAAACGCTGTTGACCATTGAGGAGAAAACGGAAGTCGATGCGTTGGAAACCGCTATCACAGCGACAGACGCAAACCAGACAATTGAGGAGCCAGAAGAGGAGGCAGTGCGCCACACGGAGGGAGTAGACGGCTTCTCTGATGACATTGATTATCTCAGCATAATGAAGCAGAGTTGCTTAAACGGTGATTATGAAGCGGGCGTGGTTGCAGAGAAAGCCAGAAACAAGAAAATCGATGTGCTCGGCTTAAACGTGACAAAGGTTTTCTTTGAAGACTTGCTTGAGCTATCAAAGATTATCACGGCAGAATGTGGCGACAAGCGTTTGCCCTTTGAGTGGAAGCTGGCTGTTGGCGAGGTGGTTATCAACAGAGCTGACTCGCCAGAGTTCCCAGACACAATCAAAGAGGTCATTCACGCAGAGGGACAATATGCTAACGCGAATACAGACTATTTCAAAAACCTGACTCCGTTTGAACCCTGCGTTGAAGCAGCAGCCCGCCTTTTAAGTGGCGAACGTGTTTTGAATGAACCGTCAGTCGTATTCCAGTCTGGTGGGGTACAAGGTAGCGGCGTTTATCTTGAACTGTACAGCAGCTATTACGGCTATACCTATTTGTGTTATAGCAGTTACCCAGAACTTTACGGAGGTTAAGTAACGAATGGGAAAAGTAATTGTTCAAGATTATACATACAAAAAGCCAATCACGATGATTGGTGTAGAGGCTGGTATCTGCTGGGGAGCAAATACCAGTAATGATGAGAAGAATTATCTCAGAGGCATTGACTGTCTTGAGAGCGGACATGGGAGAACATTTGAGTTCCCTGATGTGTATTTGACTCTTGAAGGGTATTCGGCACGGGTCATCCGTGAGTGGTACACCCATATCGGCGGTCTGCCCACACGCCTTCAGGCGAGTACGCGATATATCGACTATGAACATGGTTTTGGATATGTTACGCCGCCAAGCATCGAAGGTAATCCAGAAGCGAAAGAAGTCTATGAAGATTTGATGGAACATATCAAATCATACTTAGAGAGCCTCGACACTATTGGTGTTCCTCGTGAGGACTCAGCATTAGGGCTTCCGCTTGGCATGGAGACGAAAATTGTGTGTAAGCACAATATGCGTAACCTGATAGATATGTCGCATCAGAGAATGTGCAATCGAGCCTACCATGAATACAGGGGGCTATTCAACGATGTATGCGATGCTTTGGGGAACTATTCGGAGGAATGGAAATACATCGTAGACCACTGCTTCATGCCCAAATGCAAGCTCATGGGTTTTTGCTCAGAGAAAAAGACCTGCGGTATGATGCCGCGCAAACAATGAATGGGGCGCTTTCAGTTGCCGTTGTGATTCTTGCGGCTGTATTGCTATTCGGCAATGACGACAACCGACCAAGACCTGCTTGAATTTGGAGGTCTTATGAAAAGCAAGATACTGAACCCCAAACGTATGAAACAACTCATCGACTTCAAAGGGCTTGAACTTGATAACGGGATATACCCTACGGATATCGATGGGCTAATTGAGTATCACGACTCAGAATACATACTCCTCGAAGTAAAACACAAGGATGCAAGAGTACCATACGGGCAACGACTTGCTATCCAAAGAATGGTCGATGATTTTACAAAGGCTGGTAAGAAGGCAGTTGCAATTGTTTGTGAACACAAAGTGGATGATACAGACAAGCCTGTGGTTGCGGCATTTTGCAAGGTCAGAGAGCTGTACTACGGCAGCGAACACAAGTGGCGACCGCCAGATTCGCCAATGAATGTTCGACAAGCCATAGATAAATTCCGAAAGTATGCGAAGCAACACAAAGGAGGTTGACAGGTGAAAGTCATTACGATTTCCGGTAAAGCGCAAAACGGCAAAGACACCACTGCTGGATTGCTTAAAGCGGCTTTAGAAGCAGACGGATATAAAGTCTTGATTACCCATTACGCAGACCTGCTCAAATATATTTGCAAGCAGTTCTTTGGATGGGACGGACAGAAAGATGATGCTGGTCGGCATATTCTTCAATATGTCGGAACAGACATCATTCGGCAGAAACGCCCTGACTATTGGGTAGGGTTTGTTACATCAATTTTGGAGCTATTCCCAAATGAGTGGGACTATGTGCTGATTCCTGATTGCCGATTCCCAAATGAGATTGATTATCTCAAAGAAGCTGGAATGGACACAGTTAATTTGCGTGTTGTCAGAAAAAACTTTAAGAGTCCTCTCACCCCAGAGCAGCAAGCACACCCTTCTGAGACAGCGCTCGACGATGTTGAGCCAGATTATTACATAACGAATAACGGGTCAATGACTGACCTGAAAAGAAATGTCATCGATTGGTTGGTCGAATACCTTGGTTCTCACCAAATGACGATTGATGAACTGTAAGGAGGCTAAATGAAGCATCTGACAATCTTGGTTGACATGGATGACACGATTGAGTCACTGGCGAGTGCTTGGGTTGATTACTTAAATGCACGACATGGGACGACTACAAAGCTGACAGACATCACCGGTTGGGATATTTCTAAAGCATTCCCGACGCTCACGAATGAACAGGTGTACGCACCACTGTTCGAGGATGATTTCTGGGATTGTGTTAAACCAATTGATGGTGCATCAGAAACTTTGCAAAAGCTTATTGCAGATGGGCATAAGGTCTTGATTGTAACCACATCGAACTACCATACGCTCGCATCAAAAATGGAACGGGTGTTATTCAAATACTTCCCGTTCCTAACGTGGAACGATGTCATTATCACTTCCCACAAGCAGCTTGTGAATGGTGATGTTCTCATCGATGACGGTACGCACAATCTTGAGGGTGGGAACTATTTCAAAATCCTTATGACTGCGCAACACAATAAAAAATATGATGCAGAAGCCAATGGGATGCTCCGTGTAGAAACATGGGCTGAGGTTTATTCAGCAATTACGCTTCTTGCAGAAGAAGACGACCTTAAAGGTTGGAAGGAGGTGCCAATGGCAATTACTTTGTACTCAACAGGATGTCCAAAGTGCAAGGTTCTGAAAAAGAAGCTGGAAGAAAAGGGTATCAAGTACACAGAGAACAATTCTGTGGATGAGATGCTGTCACTTGGAATCAGTCAGGTGCCCGTTCTTAGTGTGAACAATAAATTACTTGACTTCTCGACAGCAAATGACTGGGTGAACCAACAATAAGCGAAGGGAGATTAAGCAATGAACATTCCACTCAAAATGAACAGGGACTTTGAAAAGGCTATGACCACACTCAATGAGCGCTATGGTGAAGATTTCGAGTACCTGAACGGTTTCCACGAAACGCAACTGAACTTTTCGGATTTCATCGATGGTTTTATTGACAAGAATGTCGCCGATGTGACCATCGATGCCAATGCGAACGCATCCAACAAGGATATTCGCAGTCTTTTGAATGAAAAGGGTAAATCTCACGATAAGCTGTTCGCTTTCAACAAGATTTTCTATGAGATGAAGAAGCGCTACAACCTGAAAACAGCCCGTGAATGGCTTGAAACAGAGTATAACGGCGGGTTTTATCTGCATGATGCGTCTACTTCTACATATCTGCCGTACTGCTATGCCTATGACCTGACCAGACTGGCAACCGAGGGTCTTTTCTTCCTCAAAAACTACAATAATCAGGCTCCAAAGCACCTCACAACGTTCATGGATGACGTAATTGAGTATATCAGCTACATGAGCAATCGTAGTTCCGGTGCTGTAGGCATCCCCAACGTCCTTATCTGGACGTATTACTTCTGGAAAAAGGACTGTGAGAGTGGTCACTTCATTAAGAACCCAGAATACTACATCAAGCAGTGCTTCCAGAAGTTTATCTACCGCCTGAACCAGCCGTTTATGCGCATCGACCAGACTGCTTTTGTTAATGTGTCAATTTTTGACCGGAATTACATTGAGGCGTTGTTCGGCGGCGTGCAATATCCTGACGGAACATATGTAATCGACTGTGTTGAAGAGCTGATTGAGCATCAAAAGCTCTTTATGGAGGTCGTTTCGCAAATCAGAAGCGAGAATATGTTTACGTTCCCAGTGCTGACATACAGTTTGCTTTACCGTGACGGCAAATTCGTCGATGAAGAGTTCGCCAGATGGTGTTCCGACCACAATGTGACATGGAATGACAGTAACTTTTTCATTAGCGGCGATGTAAACACGCTGAGTAACTGTTGCCGCCTGCTGTCTGATACCTCAAAACTCAATGCGTTCATCAACTCGATTGGCGGTACAGCGCTCTCCATCGGTTCTGTAAAGGTCAACACAATCAACCTCATGCGGATTGCGTTGGAAACTGAGTGCGACGAGAAAAAGTATCTTGCTCTGCTCAAAAAGCGTGCGTTGCTGTGTTGTAAGACACTCGATACTGTACGCCATATCATCCAGAGAAACGTTGAGAAGGGGTTGCTCCCCAACTATCAGGATGGCGCGGTCGAGATGGACAAGCAATACTGCACAATGGGTATCCTTGGTCTGTATGAAGTCATCGAGGCATTTGGTTACACCAAGACGGATGAGTTTGGTTACATCAGTTACACCGACGAAGGCATCGCTTTTGCAAGCAAAATCTTTGAGGTACTGAATGAGGTCAAGGACAACTTCACCGATGCTTACTCTTTTAACATTGAGAGTGTTCCTGCGGAGCGTGCGGCAGTTATCCTGTGCCAGAAAGACAACGTTCTGTACGACCACAATGACAAGTTCATCTACTCGAACCAGTGGATTCCGCTGTCTGCGAAATGCACCATTCAGGAGAAGCTCCGCCTCAGCTCAATCCTTGATGAAAAGTGTTCTGGCGGCAGCATCGCGCACATCAATTTGGAATCCAACTTCCCGAATACGGAAACAGCGTGGAAGATGCTGAACAAGATTGCTCAGGCTGGCGTGATTTACTTTGCGTTCAACACCCGTATCAACGAGTGCAAGAACCATCACGGCTTTGTTGGCACTGACCATTGCCCAGTATGCGGTGAGCCTGTCTTTGATACATACCAGCGCATTGTTGGGTATCTCGTCCCATCAAGGGCTTACTCCAAAGACCGTTTCCGTGAGTTTAACACAAGACAGTGGTACAGCTATGCGGAGGCTATGAGCGAATGAGAGTAAAGACAATTGTGGATGAAGACTTCACTAATTATAAAAAGCCAGCGATGTTCATTGGAACGATTTCTTGTGGCGGTAAATGCTGTATTGAAGCAGGTATCCCGTTGTCGGTCTGTCAAAATGATGGGTGGCGTGCAAGCGCCCCCATCAGTATTGACGACGAACAACTGTGCCTCCGCTATCTGAATAATCCGCTTACGGAATCAATCGTGTTTGGTGGGCTTGAACCGCTTGAACAATTTGATGAGCTGTGTTCGTTTCTTGAGGTTCTTCGCGGTCAATTCCAGTGCAAAGACGACGTTGTCATTTATACTGGTTACTACTTTGAAGAAGTCCCTGAATGGATTCAACAGCTTGCCACTTATGGAAATGTGATTGTGAAGTTCGGACGATACATCCCAAACCAAAAGCACATATTTGATGAAGCGCTTGGCGTCGAACTCGCTTCTGATAATCAATACGCAGAGAGGTTCGACAGTTAAACATATTGGAGAAGACATCAATGAAAATCAACATCAATCCAGACAAAGAGTTCGTTAACGATATGCGCAAAGCATTGAAAGACAATAATGGCTTCTGCCCATGCTCCCTCGAAAAGAACGAGGATACAAAGTGTATGTGTAAGGAATTCAGAGAGATGGCAAGTGGAACCTGCCACTGCGGTCTCTATACAAAAACAGAGTAAAACGTCCAAACGAAAATAAGGAGGACATATGATTAAACGCACAATCAAAGAAACTGTCCGCGAGTACGATGCGGACGGAAAAGTCGTGAGAGAAACGGTCACTGAAACGACCGAGGATGACGATACCATGTATTTTCCACCATTCCAAACCTACCAAGAAACGGTTAAGCCTTGGTGGGGTGAGCCGTCTTGTGCTTGCAAAACAAATAGCTAAGGAGGACACAATGCAGAGAGTTGGAGAATTTGAAAAGGTCAGCTTTGAGCAGTTCCGTGACGCGATGAAAGATGAATTCTATAGGGGGCAGGAATTGCCGCCTGCAATCGAAGATGACCTTAAAAAGATGTGGGAGGAAATTGCACTCCCCAGCAGAGCAACGACTGGCTCCGCCGGTTATGACTTTAAGGCACCGTTTACATTTGAGATGCGCCCCGGCGAAACAATGAAGATTCCCACCGGTATCAGAGTGAAGATTGACGAGGGCTGGTGGCTCGGTTGCCTGCCGCGTAGTGGTCTGGGCTTCAAGTTCCGTATGCAGTTTGACAATACGATGGGCGTTATCGACAGCGATTATTACTTCTCCGACAACGAGGGGCACATCTTCGCCAAGATTACAAACGACAGCAAGAGTCAAAAGATTGTGCACGTTGAAGCCGGTAACGGCTTTATGCAGGCAATCTTCATTCCGTATGGGATTACATACTCCGATGATGCAACCGGCGTCAGAAACGGTGGTATGGGCTCCACGGACAGCAAGGCGTAAGAGGAACCACACATGAAAGACTCATCTTCGAAAGGTCTTGGATTGTGCGATGTACTCGCCGTAGTTTTTATCGTTCTAAAGCTGATTGGTGTGATTGACTGGAGCTGGTGGTGGGTACTTGCGCCTGTCTGGATTCCGGTTATTATCGTAGTCATTGCTTACATAGTAATCAGTATCGTTGATTAGGTTCCTTATTACTCAAGAGGTAGACATGGGGCTGGCTTCACTGCCAGCCCTTTCTTTTTTACATACGCGCAGCGCACGAGGAGGCGAGATTATTAACACCCTGCAAATCCCATTTTGGGAAAGGTACACACTGACAATTCAGGAGGCATCACAATACTTCCGCATCGGAGAAACTAAGCTGCGTAAGATTGTCAGCGAAAACAAAGACGCTGATTTTGTTCTTTGGAATGGCACACGCCCACAGATTAAACGTACAAAATTCGAGCGGTTTGTTGACCAACTCAACCTTATATGACATCTAACTTGAAAGTGAATCCAGACTATGGTATATTGAGAATGCCATGTTGATATTCATTTTCAGACAAAAGGAGTAGCCATGCCTGAAAAAAGAAAAGACAACAAAGGCAGAGTTCTGAGAGAAGGTGAGGTGCAGAGAAGCGACGGGAAGTATATGTACCGCTATACTGATTCTGGTGGAGTACGCCGAGCGATTTATAGCTGGAAGCTTGTAGAGTCAGATAAAGCGCCTGATGGTAAGCGTAGCACAGAACCATTAAGGACTCAGATAAAACGAATCCAAAGGGATATTGATGACGGCATCAGCTCCCATACGGCGTACAGGATGACGCTGAACAGCTTTTATGACGCCTACATTGAGACCAAGTATGAGCTTAAAGCATCTACAAGAACCAACTATAAGTATATGTACAGGAAGTATGTACAGGACGAAATAGGCGCGAAGAACATTGCCGACATCAAGTATAGCGATATCAAGCGGTTTTACATCCACCTCATTAAAGATATTGGATTTAAGCCAAACAGTATGGAGATAATTCATACGATTCTTCATCCGGTCTTTAATGTAGCAGTGAGGGATGGGTTCATAAGAACAAACCCTACCGACGGTGTGATTGCAGAAATCAAGAAGAGTCATAACTGGGAGAAGCCAAAGCGTCATGCGTTGACAGAAACACAGCAAAATAGGTTCCTCGATTTTGTTTCCAGTTCGAAAACGTACAAACACTGGATGCCGCTGTTTACGGTCATGCTTGGGACAGGCGCACGCATAGGAGAAATCCTCGGATTGAGATGGGAAGATTGCGATTTCACGCAGAATATTATTGACATTAACCATAATTTGATATATCGTCAACAAGAAAGCGGGAAGATGGAGCTCCACATCACTACTCCGAAGACACGGGCTGGCACGCGAATCATTCCAATGTTTTCTGACGTGCGAGCAGCTTTACTCCAGATTCGATTGAAACATATGGAGGAAGGCTTCAACGAGTGCGAGGTTGATGGATACACGAACTTCATTTTTAAGAACCGGTTCGGAGAGATGCTAAATCCACACGTCATCAATAGAGCGCTTGAGAGAATTATTCGTGACTGCAATGCCGAGGAAACAGAGCGTGCAGAACAAGAACACCGAGAACCAGTTTTACTTCCACACTTCAGCGCACACAATCTCAGACACACATTCTGTACTCGCCTTTGCGAGAACGAAACAAACCTAAAGGTAATCCAAGAGATTATGGGGCATCGAAACATCGAGACAACGATGGATGTCTACAACGAAGCGACCAAGGAAAAGAAGATGTCCAGCTTCGCAAATCTTGAAGGAAAAATCAGAGTGTCCTAAGCTGGGTTTGACACCAGTTTTGACACCAATTGACCGAAAAGTTATAAGAATTTATGAGAACTTACGTTATTATAAAAGTCCTCAAAACGTTGTGGCACAAGGGTTATAAGAACTTATGAGAAGTTATGATGATACCGGGATAATATTCCCGACGATGAAGCCGCTGGACATGCCCAAGAAGGCCGACAAGGCGGAAGCCGCTCCCGCCGAAGTGAAGAAGGAGGAGGTCATCGACTTCTCCAAGGTCGAGATCGAGCCGCTGTTCGCTGACCAGGTCGACTTTGACACCTTCTCCAAGTCTGACTTCCGCGCCGTCAAGATCAAGGCGTGCGAGGCGGTGAAGAAGTCCAAGAAGCTGCTGCAGTTTGTGCTCGACGACGGCACAGGCGAGGATCGCATCATCCTCTCCGGCATCCACGAGTATTACGAGCCCGAGGAGCTCGTCGGCAAGACCGCTATCGCCATCGTCAACCTGCCCCCGCGCAAGATGATGGGCATCGACTCCTGCGGCATGCTGATCTCCGCCGTGCATCACGAAAACGGCGAAGAAAAGCTCCATTTGCTGATGGTGGATCCCCACATCCCCGCCGGCGCAAAGCTGTGCTGATTCCATTCAAATAAGATGACTGAAACGGACGCTGCGTGAAAACGGGCGTCCGTTTTTTTGCTGCGGAGAAGAAGTCGTCCGGTAAAATTTGTAAGTTGTCTGACAACTTTGCGTGAGGTGTATCCCAAAGAAAAATAGTAGGAAAAGAGACGAACGGCAAATATAACAAGGGAAAATTGTATAATATTGACAATTCAAAAGAATTAGTCGATTTTTTCACAAAATCTATTGACATTAGATGTCTGATGAGTTATTATAACAACACAGAGAGAGGTTAATAAATTAACGAACCGGAAAATTGAAAGGAGCATGACTTATGAAGATGATCGACCGCATTAAATGGCTGCGCGACAACGATATGGAGACCCTGTACGAAATCAACGTGCATCTGTAACTTTCGGATAAGAACCGGAAGAGAAATCAAACAGAAAGGAGCATGACTTATGAAGATGATCGATCGCATCAAATGGCTGCGTGACAACGATATGGAGACCCTGTACGAAATTAACGTGCATCTGTGAGGTGCGCCATGGGAAAGAAAAATCAATTGAACACTT